>ENA-OPCL01000002-OPCL01000002.1-human-gut-metagenome-genome-assembly--contig:-NODE-2-length-255979-cov-8.318368_pt1 | contig 255979 bp, 229 predicted proteins | sample MGYA00241251_ERZ501482 | MGnify/ENA primary metagenome ERZ501482 (study PRJEB25962, sample SAMEA2042581) | human gut metagenome | biome: human gut; feature: human-associated habitat; material: faeces... | reverse complement strand
AACCTGTGACCCTCTGCTTGTAAGGCAGATGCTCTCCCAGCTGAGCTATGCTCCCGTTAGCTGTCGTTTTGAGTTGTATCTCTCAGCGACGATATTTATTATACACTATTCAAAGCCATTTGTCAAGAGTTTTTTTGAAATTTCTAAAAAAAGTTTAAGTCCGTAAACGCTTTATTATCGGGCATTTGAATAGTGTACATAAAATATTCATTAAATATTATTCTTTTATTAACCCTAAAATCTCCTCAGGAGTAAAGTGATATTTCTTATCACAGAAGTGACACTCAACGTCAGTACCACCGTCTTTAGAAAGATCTTCAAGTTCTGCCCTGCCCAAAGATATAAGAGCATTCTCTACTCTTTCCCTTGAACAGTCGCAACGATAATTAACCTCAAAATCATCAAGAACGTTCGGTTCAAGACCCTCCAAGGCTTTCATTGCAATAGCTTCTGTGGTCATACCACCACATATAAGCTTTGTTACAGACTCCATTCCGTTTATATTCTTCTCTATCTGATCTATAGCTGACTCAGGCGCAAACGGCAAAAGCTGAATAAGAAATCCACCAGCACAATTCACTGTCAGATCTGGATTTACAAGTACGCCAAGAGCGCAGACGCTTGGCACCTGCTCACTGACAGCAAGATAGTTAGTTATGTCCTCTGCTATTTCGCCTGAAACAATAGGCACTTGTCCGCAGTACGGCTCTTTAAGTCCCATGTCCTTGACCACACTAAGCGTACCATTAGAGCCTACAGCCCCTCTGACATCAAGCTTGCCTTTATCGTTAAGCGGCAGTTCCACCACTGGATTTTGTACATACGCCTTAACATTTCCCATGCTGTCAGAAACGCATATAAGCGCACCTGTAGGACCGTCACCGTCCATTTTTACAGTAATAGAATCATCTTTGCCTTTAAGTCCAAATCCCATGAGCGAAGTACCCATAGCAAGTCTGCCAAGTGCCGCCGTAACCACAGCGGAAGTTTTATGTATCTCCTCAATGCGTGAAACAATATCCTTTCCGTCGATAGCGCTGCACACAACGGAAGCGTCTTTACTTATAACTCTAACTATTCTACCCATAAAATCACCCTCTGTTTATTCTCCTGCACACATAAAGAACTCTCTGCGTTTTATCATTAACTGGCGAGTCCTCAAATCCGTCATACTTTCCTATAAGCTCAAAATCATTTGACTTTACAAGTTCGCTCAAAAACTCGTCCGTATATATCCTCTCTGTGAAATCCTCACTAAAACGACAATAAGAGCCGTCCTCCTGCTCCTCAAAGAAGTCAAGATATATGCTCACGCTGTCATCATCATTAAGCTCATTCTGCCATGCACAGAAAAGCCAATCAAGATCATAGCAGAACGCATTGTCTGCAAGGATCACTCGGTGCTTGTACACAGTATTTACATCAAATATGAAAAGTCCACCATCGCAGGTAAAATTTGATACACACTCAAAAGTCTTTCTGACAGCTTCCTCATTTTCAAGGTGATTTATGCTGTCAAGAACACAAACAACAGCATCAACTGCGCCATACAGATCAAGCTCAGTCATATCCTGCATAAGATACTGTATGTTCAGACCGCTTTCATAACGCTTATCCATGGCTTCTTCCAGCATTTGATCCGACAGATCAACGCCTACCACATCATAATCAAGACGTGCAAGTGCTTCACTGAGCGAACCTGTGCCGCAGGCAAGGTCCAAAACTACCTCATGCTCTGAACTGTATCGTTTTATAAGTTCATGACATCGTGCCGCAATTTTTCCGTAATCGACATTCTCTGTAAGCTTGTCATAGTAACAGGCAAATCTGCCGTATCCGCTCATTACTTATCTTCCTTCTTATCCAATCTGTCAAAAACGATATTATATCCGCCTGAGCCGTCATAAGAAAGTGAGCGGTTCACACGGCTTATAGTTGCCGTTGAAGCACCTGTTTCGTTCACTATATCGCTGTAAACATGATCCTTTGTGAGCATTTTTGCAACCTGAAAACGCTGCGAAAGTGCTTTCAGCTCAGGTATAGTGCAAAGATCTTTAAAAAACAGCCTGCATTCCTCGACAGTTTCAAGACAAAGCACTGCTTCATAAAGATCGTCTAAATTTTTGATCTCAAGTTTCTCTTTCATGAAAAAAATCTCCTTTACGTTTCATGGTGTAAAGTGTTAAACCATAAATATATTTTAACACAAGTCATGAAAAATGTAAAGGAGAATTATGAATTTTTTATTTACTTACTCTTAATTTTTTCTTCTATTAGGCGTTAGAAAACCGCCGAATGACTTCGGCTCATCAGAAATATCCTCTTTATCATCGTAGTATTCCTCTTCTTCGTCCTCTGTATCGCTTTCTAGTTTCTCTGGTGGCGTTATCTCAGCCCCCTCGGATATATCGTCTATTATTGCCCTCAGTTCATCTACGCCCTCTCCTGTGATAGCAGAGAACTCCACACAGGTGATGTCCTCAAAGCATGGTATCTCTGTCTTGAAAGCTTCCATACGTGCTTTTCTGGCGTTAGGCTTGAGCTTATCCGCCTTGGTGAACACGATTATAAATGGTATCTCAGCGTCAATAAGATAATTTATCATCATCAGATCGTCTTTGCTCGGCGGATGACGCATATCCACAAGCTGAAAAACAAGTGCAAGCTGTCTGCTGCCGTCGTCAAGATAGCCTCCTATAAGACTGCCCCACTGCCTTTTCTCGGACTTTGATACGCTGGCATAGCCATATCCAGGCAGATCAACGATATAGATATTCTCCACAGAAAAGAAGTTTATTGTAACAGTTTTACCCGGCATAGAGCTTACTCTCGCCAAGTTTTTTCTGTTAAGAAGCTTGTTTATCAGCGACGACTTTCCCACATTCGACCTGCCAGAAAAGGCAAATTCAAGTCTGTCAGACTTGGGTATCTGCGAGAATTTTCCAAAGGATGTATAAAATTCTGCTTTGTTATAATTCATAGGCGGCCCTTTCTATACCGTTAATTTTTTTCGCTCCGGCTCGTTCTTGCTTAGGAGTTCAAGCGGAACATTATTTTTGCTGTTTGGAACAAGTGCAACGTCAAGCACATCCTGAATAGTCTTTGCGAACACGAACTCGCAACAAAGCTTTACTGTATCGTCAACGTCATCAAGATCGCCCTTATTAGCAAAAGGCACAATAATAGTCTTTACCCCCGCCTTATATGCAGCCATAGTCTTTTCACGGAGACCGCCTATAGGCAGTACTTTGCCGCTAAGAGTTATCTCGCCTGTCATAGCAACGTCACTGCGTACTTTTATTTTACCCAATGCAGAGATGATGCCCGTTATCATGGTAACACCTGCAGATGGACCGTCCTTAGGCACAGCACCCTCGGGAGCGTGTATATGCAAATCTTTTTTCTCGTAAAAGTCTTTATCGATGCCATATTTGTCAGCAACGCTTCTGCAATAGCTTACGGCAATCTTTGCAGACTCCTTCATAACGTCACCGAGTGAGCCTGTAAGCTCTATTCTGCCCTTTCCGTCAAGTACAAGGACTTCCAAAGGCATGACAACTCCGCCCACTGACGTCCATGCCAGACCATTTACAGAGCCAACAGCATCTTTATCTGATACAACATCAGGGAGATATTTCTCATGGCCAAGATATTTTTCAAGATTATCCGCCTTGAAAGTAACTTTCTTAACGCCGTCTTCAACTATCTCCTTAGCAGCCTTTCGACAAAGCGAGCCTATCTGTCTTTCGAGATTTCTCACGCCAGCCTCTCTTGTGTAGCTGTCTATAAGCTTATAGATAGCATCATTGCAGATGCGTATCTGAGATGCTTTAAGACCATTCTTACCTTCCTGCTTTTTAATAAGATGTTCCTTTGCAATATGGAACTTCTCCTCCCTAGTATAGCTAGACAACTCTATGACCTCCATACGGTCGAGAAGAGGTGCTTGAACAGTATCGAGAGTATTTGCAGTTGTAATAAACAGCACATCACTTAGATCAAACGGCACTTCAATATAGTGATCTCTGAAAGCATTATTCTGCTCGCTGTCAAGAACCTCAAGCATAGCAGACGATGGATCGCCTCTGAAATCATTGCTCATCTTGTCTATCTCATCAAGAAGAACAACAGGATTTTTACTTCCTGCAAGCTTCATGGCATTCATTATTCTTCCTGGCATTGCACCAACATATGTCTTTCTGTGACCTCTGATATCACTTTCGTCCTTAACACCACCCAATGAGACCCTTACAAAGTTTCGATTAAGTGCTCTAGCGACAGACTTTGCCACTGAAGTTTTGCCAACGCCTGGAGGACCAACAAGACAGAGGATCTGCCCCTTGACATCAGGAGTAAGCGCTCTTACAGCAAGATTTTCAAGTATTCTATCCTTGACCTTTGCCATGCCATAGTGATCCTTGTCAAGGATCTGCTTAGCTTTTTTGATGTCAGTTCTATCCTTTGTGACAGCATTCCACGGCAATGCAAGCACTGTGTCGAGATAATTTCTCAGCACAACACCCTCCTGTGACATCATACCCATCTTGGAAAGCTTCCTGACCTCGCCCATAAGCTTATCACGAACTTCTTCGGACAATATAAGTGAATCTATCCTATGTGTGTACTCATCAATCTCATTTACATCTGAGCCGTCTTCATTTTCACCCAACTCATTCTGTAACGCCTTGATCTGCTCACGTATATAGTATTCGCGCTGACTTTCTTCTATCTGAGAATGGACCTGACTATGTATCCTTCTTTCAAGAGATAAAACATTGGTCTCTCGTGAAAGCATAGTGATCATAAGAATTAGCTTATCTAAAACAGATGGGGCTTCAAGAAGCGACTGTCTGTCAGTAAAAGCTAACGGAATATTAAATGCCAAACTTTCAAAAAGTTGAACAGGCGTTTTAGAACCGAGTATCTGGGCATAAAGCTCTTCAGGCATTTTAGGAACCACCTTAACATACTCTTCAAACTCATCTAAGACCGAACGAAAAACAGCAAGTTGTTCGTCATCATCAAGCCTATCCTTTGAATAATTTGGTACAAGTCTTACATCAGCTTCATAGCAATCATCATACTGATAAAACTCAGCAAGTCTCGCTTTACGCAGACCTTCTACATAGCATCTGTATATTCCATCAGGTGCTTTAACGATCTGTCTTACCTTTGCTACAGTACCCACCTTGAACATATCCTTTTTTTCAGGCATTTCAAGATAAACGTCTTTTTGCGCACAAAGAAAAACAAGTCGATCGCCGTCCATGGCATTTTTCATGCTCTTTATAGTTCTTGGTCTGCCAACATCAAAATGCATAGACATTCCAGGAAAAACTACCAGATCTCTCGTTGGAACACACGGCATAATATTATTTATTTTAACATCAGTTTTATCTTTCATAGTTGCTCCATTTCCTTACAGCTCTACAAATACTGTAATGCTTTGTTATACAGCTTTAGTATATAATATCACATTTATGATACATTTGCAAGCCCCACTCAGAAACTTCCCCTTAACAAAAAGAGGCACCTATAAAGGTACCTCAAAATAGAAAACACTATTAGTCAGCTACATATGGAAGAAGTGCCACATGACGTGCTCTCTTGATAGCTGTTGTAAGTTCTCTCTGATGATAAGCACAAGTGCCAGTTACACGTCTAGGGAGGATCTTAGCTCTCTCTGTCATGCACTTTCTAAGCTTTGCGATATCCTTATAGTCGATCTTTTCAGCTCTGTCTGCACAGAACATACAAACCTTCTTACGACCTCTCTTCATAGGTCTGCTTGTATTTCTTTCCTTTTCCATGGTAAATTTCCCTCCTTAGAGAAATATTTTTCAAAACTCCTCTGCTTAGAACGGTACTCCGTCATCGGTCAATACTTCTTCAAAATCATCAAGGTCACCAATGGACAAAGCGTCATTTGATGGAGCATTGTTATAGTTATTCTGATTAGAATTGTTTGCAGGCTGTGAATATCCACCATTGTTCTGCTGGTAATTATTCTGCTGATAACCACCATTTCCGTAGTTATTGGAATAGTTACCTGCTCCCTGCTGTTTTGGTTCACCCGTGAAAGACACACTGTCAACATTGACCTCAGTTGTATAATGCTTTACACCATTCTTGTCATCATAAGAACCTGTTCTTATCTGACCTTCAAGAGCGATCATTCTGCCCTTTGAAAAGTATCTGTTGATAAATTCAGCTCTCTGCCCCCAAGCAGTGCAAGTAATAAAATCAGTCTGCCTTTCAGCACCCTGACGAACTGGTCTGTCAACTGCAACATTGAATCTCAAAACTGCATTTCCACTAGGAGTCTGTCTTACTTCAAGATCCTGAGTGATCCTACCCATTAAAATAACTCTGTTAAGCATAACTTTTCCCTCTTTCGCAGTTTTACTTGACCGTTACTAAGAAACGGATCACGCCGTCTGTGATACCAAGAATTCTCTCAAGCTCAGCTGGAAACTCAGGCGTAGATGTGAATGACCACAGTACATAAGTACCTTCTGTTTCATAATTGATAGCATAAGCCAGCTTACGCTTGCCCCAATTACTAAGTGTAACGTCGCTTGCGTTAGCCTCGATCAAGTCATTGAACTTAGCTGTGAGTGTGTTTACAGCCTCCTCGTCAAGCTTAGAGCTGAAAATTACCATAGCCTCATAAGACTCATTAATTTTTGCCATTGCATTTGCACCTCCTTTTGGATTTCGCCTGTGCCGCAATTTGCACAAGCAAGGATAACTCAATTATTATAACACAAGACCGATTATCTGTCAAGTGTCACTTGCGTTTTTTTATGAACTTTTTGTAAAATCATGCAAATATCTTTGTAACACCAAAAATGCCAAACACAACTATCGCAGAATAAACGGCAAAACCAAGAATAACAGCCCCCCATGATGTGCCACCCTTTGCTACTATCTTTTCGGCTATCTCCTGCTCAGTGCCGTCCTCCGATCTTATCTCTCGGATCTTTTTTTGTGCAAACTTATAATACATATAATTGCCGAAAAAGCCTGCCACAAACTGAAGTGCCATTGAAACATACCATGTCGCAGCGGAAATGCCCTGAAAAAACCTTCCAGTCACATCGATGCCGATATCAAGCGAGAAACCCATTGTTCCTGCACTAAGATATTCTATCGCAGTAGGGATATTGAGCAGTGCCGTAGCCACAAGCATGATGATACCCACAAGATTCATTTTTCTAAACAGAAAATACAGGTGTGGAAAAAGGAAAGCTGCAAAGTTTATGGAAATCTTTCCACCAAATTTACCAAAACGTATAAAGTTAGACAAAAATATAAGCGGATTTGTCTTTACAAATTTTGCATAGTCATCTAGTTTAATGCCTTCAAGATCTGAGTCCTTATCAAATACAACCTGTCTGCCAAACGGACCATAAGGCTGTCCGTCAGGGCCGGTCTGCTGAGCGTTATTTTGCGTGTCCATGTCGTTGAATGGACGTTCCTCAGTATCATTTTTCGTAAGCGGTGTTCCGCACTTTTCACAAAATAGCTTGTCAGGCGGATTTTCAAAACCGCAGCGTATACAGCGTATATTCTCACTTTCTACACTCTCCTGAGTTTGCTCCCAGCTCTGACCACTTTCATGCAAAGCGTCATTTATGCACTTTCCTTCTTTGAGATAACACTCACGATGATAAGGTGTGCCACACTCAGGACATACAACTATATCGTCACCATCTTTGAATACTTCTCCGCAGGAAAAGCATTTTTTTCCTGTATAATTAGCCATATCGGGTTTCCTTTCTTGCTGAAACAGGCTTTTAAAAGCCTTTAAATAACATTATAGCACAACTTTCAGGAAAATGCTATAGTTTTTTTATATTTTTCCTTTACTTTTCACAAAAAAAGTTTTATAATATATAATGATATAAAATAAGGAGAAAAAGATATGGTATTTTTAGAAAACTTAAAGTCAGAGCTTGAAGCTCTTAGACCTATCATCAGCGAGTTGCATGACGTATACGATATTGAACGTTCTCAGGAAAGGATCGCAGAGCTTCACGAAAAAGCCGCAGAGCCTAATTTTTGGGACGACATGGAGAAATCGCAGAAGGTTTTGCAGGAAACAAGAAATCTTGAGGGCAAACTGGAAAAATACAATAAATTCAAGTCGTCATTTGAGGATATCGAAGTGCTTATTGAAATGGCAACCGATGAGGGCGACGAGGACATGATCGACGAAATACAGTCTGAGCTTAAAACTCTAAAAGAGGGTCTTGACGCCGCACAGCTTGACACTCTGCTCACAGGCGAGTATGATCACAACAACGCTATCATCAACTTTCATGCAGGAGCAGGCGGAACTGAGGCGCAGGATTGGAGCGAAATGCTTTTCAGGATGTATCACAAATGGTGTGAAAGCCACGGCTTCAAAATGACTACTCTTGATTATCTCGAGGGTGCAGAGGCTGGCATGAAGAGTGCCTCCGTTATCGTGGAGGGCGAAAACGCTTATGGCTATCTTAAAAGCGAAGCAGGAATACACAGACTTGTGCGTATCTCACCTTTCGACAGCTCAGGAAGCAGACACACGTCATTCTCAGCGGTGGACGTTATGCCTGAAATAGACGATACAATCGAAGTAGATATCCGTCCTGAGGACATTAAAATGGACGTTTATCGTGCAAGCGGTGCAGGCGGACAGCACATCAACAAAACCTCATCCGCCGTAAGACTTACCCACATACCAACAGGCATCGTTACATCATGCCAGACACAGCGTTCACAGTTCCAGAACAGGGATTATGCAATGAAAATGCTCAAAGCAGAGCTTATCAAAATAAAAGAACGTGAACATCTAGAGAAGATAGAGGATATCAAGGGTGTTCAGAAAGAGATCGCATGGGGTGCTCAGATACGTTCCTATGTTTTCATGCCATACACTCTTGTAAAAGATCACAGAACGGGTTTTGAAAACAGCAATGTAAACGCTGTTATGGACGGCGACCTTGACGGTTTCATAAACGCTTATCTCAAAGCGCTTTCACTTGGCGAGATCGAAAAATAATTAGCATAAACAAAGGACAGTTCAAACGAGCTGTCCTTATGTTTTTTATGAGATTGTTTTGCCTTTTTTTCTGCTTTCTTTGGTCTTTACAGGAGTTTCTTCCGCCGCTCTATCCTCAAAGAGCTTTTCGTCAGGGTCTGCATCCTTATATGCAAACTCAGGATTACTTTCACCACGCTGATCGTAGTAAGGCTGGATAACGTGTTTTCTGATAACAGGATAACAATTGAAGCAAGTCACGAAGCATATGAACGAAAGAGGCCAAAATGGCAATATGAACAGAGAATATGGCAGGAAAAGATACATCATAACAATAACGATAAGCGATACCAGAAGTGACCAAAGAGACTGCTTTATGCCAAGACTCACAAGATAAAACGAGTTCTTTATTATCTGCTTCATGTTAAGGTTAGTGGAGCTTATCATAAGATAGATGTAAAAGTGCATCATGAAGAATACAATAAGACAGCTTATGCAGATAACAAACGGAATGTATATCATGGAGTTCTGCTCTGCCCAATATTTATACATTGGAATCCCGACCATAAATCCTATAGCGAAGATGATATCTATGGCACCCATGATAGTGCCCTGCTTGAAATTCTTCTTGAAAGAATCCCAGAAATCATGTAGCAGAAACGCATTTCTTTCCTGAGAATAATTTCGGCAAACCTTTGTCATTGCAGCCGTTGCAGGTCCTACCAATACTGACGGTATCGTCAGTAAGAGCCATATTGGATTTGATGTCATAAGCATAAGTATGACCATAAGCGTCAGCGGTATGCAGAAAACAAAATACAGCAAATTAAGCTCCATAAGCTTCCACATATGCCTGCCATAGACTTCAAAAAACTTAAAAATACCCTTTTTCTCCTGAGGTGCTTTAAGCACACCTCTGCCAGGGGTATTGTAATTACCAAATAAAGACATTACACTGCTCCTTAAAATTAATAGTCCCCGAAATTGCCCCGAATTTTATTTCATTCTTTGTATACTGTATACTAAATTCGTCCTGCAAAAATAATCGTCAGCAGACATTCAAGCGCAGCCGCAACAGCCGCCGCTGCTTCAAGCACAAGAAACTTAACAGCATAAAGCCGCACCGTCTGTCGCAGACCGCTATGCTGTCCTTCAGAAAAAACAATGCACAGCAGGATATTTGACATAGCGACAGCTTCCCTTGCGGCTATAATAAGTGCCGCAGCTGTTATGACCGCAGGAATAAGTACAAACATCGCTGAAAGTAACGCACCATGTCCGCCGTAAATGCTGTAAAGCTGAGACATTGCAACACCCCAGCCCATGCCACGCAACAGCAATACTGCAACAGCTAAAGGCTGTCCCAGTGAAGAAAAACCTGACAAAAACACAACTGCTAAAAAAACAGTCGAACTGAAAAAAGACCTCACAAGAATTTCTTCAAGATCACCTGACGACCTCACGTCAACGAAGCTGTTTGAAAACACCGACAGCATTGAAAGCTCGTCGCTGCCCATAAAGCAAAAAGTAACAGCACCCAAAAGCGCACCAATCAGGATAGCTCCTGCAAAAAATGCAAGAACTCCGCTTTTGTATATACCTGTCCCGCTGTTCATTATACATCACTCCTTTGAGTAATGTATATGCCACGGTGCAGAAAAAATAACTATTTTGAAAGCTCGTAAGCTCTCTTAGTGCAAGCCTTGCAGCAATTCTCAACAGCCTTTGGCAGACCGCCCTCACGGAGCTTTTCAAGACCAGCAATAGTTGTGCCACCCTTTGATGATACCATTTCAATAAGCTCATCAAGTGACTTGCCACTGTCAGTTATCATTTTAGCAGAGCCGATAAGCGACTTTGCAAAAAGATCTCTTGCAACTGTTTCATCGATATCAACGCTCTTTGCATACTCTACGAATGCCTGAGCATACAGATAGATAAAAGCAGGAGATGAACCGTTTATTGCTATTATCTCTTTCATTTTATCCTTTGATATGACGGCATACATACCGCATGAGCCAAAGATATTGCAAACAAGCTCAAACTCCTCATCTGTTACGTTGTCAGAGCGTGAAAGAGCAGTTGCGCCCTCCCCAAGAAGAAGAGGAGTGTTTGGCATAACAAGCACTACCTTTGCGCCAGCCACAGTTTTTGAAGCGATATAATCATCTGTAATGCCTGCGCAGATAGAAACTATGACCGTATCTTTCGTTACCGCAGGAGCTATCTCATCAAGCACCTCGTCAAGCTGCTGAGGCTTAATTGCAAGAAAAACATATTCTGACTTTTCAACTACCTCTGCACAGCCTGAACATTTTACTGTTCCAAGCTCGTCAAGTCTATCAAGTATCGGAGCATATTTATCAAAAGCGTAAAGCTGAATATCCTTACCCATTTTACTGCCTGCAATGCCTTTCATGATAGCATAGCCCATATTTCCTGCACCGATAAAACCAACATTTATCATACACTCAAGACCTTTCTGAATAAAAGGCAGAAGCCTGCCTTAAAAATAACTTAATTTTAATTATACACTAAATCTCAACGGATTTCAAGTGTTTCACCTAAATTTCACATTAGTACCCCATTTTTCTTGTATATTTTCACGCAAAAAAGCAGCGACATTTCTGCCGCTGCTTTAAATCATGTATTTGTCGCTTTATGTCCAAACTGTGTTCTTACTTTTTCATAAGCAAACTTCACAGCAGGCAGGAATATCATGAGCAAGATCAGATCCACAGGGAGCTGGATAAGATTTTTCGCTATTCTCGGTGTGCAGTATGTAAGAAAACCGCTCATTCCTTCTTTAGTGAGGTTTGTGATGCCAAAAGTCTTGTTTACATAAAGTGTATACAGGAAATAAGAATTAAGTCCTATATTACAGAAAAGTATAACACTTCCTCTTGCAATTGCGATCCTTATGTAGCTTTGAAGCTTTTTGTTGTTAAAATCGCACTTATACAACAGACAGCCATAGATGATACCTGAAATAATAACTACCATTGCAAGCTGTGGGCTGTAGGCTCTCGGAGATTTGTTCTGCACTATATATCCTAGAAAGTCCAGCACAAATGTAGACATTCCGCATACCACAGGTCCGTAAAGCATACCTATAGTACAGGTTGCAAGAAAAGTGAAACCGATCCTCAAGTCAGGCGTTACCTCAATGGAAAATGATCTGATAGCAAACGCCAACGCTATCAATATTCCAGTTGTTGTCAATGTTCTAAGATCTTTCAGTGACTTGAAAGAGTCATAGAACATTCTTCCGAAGCTCTTCATAAATTTACCTCCTTATTCTGCGAGCTTGTCGCTTTGTGCATAACGGAGCATAAAAACAGCTCTGCACACTACCCATGCGGGATGTGCAGAGCCGCTATAAAAAGCTTCAATTACACATTCAGCGGGATGCGAAAACCGAACCGCAAAGGTTCTGCCTTTTTCGTTCCGACGGCAACTCCCCGTCCGACGGACACTTAACGCTCAGTTTTCTACTCTGTAATATGTCAAAGTCTTAAAGACTCAGACCTCATGAAAAATTAGAATGCAGTTTCATTGAGGATCTTGTAAAGCTCGTCCTCGAAAGGCTTCTTCATTGAAAGAGCCTCCTGAATATCTACATCATATATCTTGCTGTCCTTCATACCAACAACTCTGTTGCCAATGCCCTGCTCGAGCAGTTCAACAGCGTGATAGCCCATTTCAGTTGCGACAACTCTATCTCTTACTGTAGGAGAGCCGCCTCTCTGAACATGACCGAGAATAGTAGCTCTTGACTCGATTCCGGTAATATCCTGAAGAGTTCTTGTGATATACTCTGTCTTGCCAACGCCCTCAGCAACTACAATGATAAAATGTGTCTTGCCTGACTTCTTTGTCTGCTCCATCTTCTGAGCAATAGCATTGAGGTCATAAGGCTTCTCAGGTGTGATAACAGCCTCAGCGCCTACAGCAGCAGCAACGTTGATAGCAATGTAACCAGCGTTTCTGCCCATTACCTCAACTACTGAACATCTGTCATGTGACTGTGCTGTATCTCTGATCTTATCGATCATTTCCATAGCCGTGTTCATAGCTGTGTCATAACCGATAGTATATTCTGTGCATGAAATATCGTTGTCTATAGTACCAGGCAGACCGATGCATGGGATACCCTGTGCTGAAAGGTCAGCCGCACCTCTGAATGAACCGTCACCACCGATAACTACGATACCGTCAAGACCCATTTCAAGACACTTATCTCTGCCCTTCTTTACGCCCTCGATATCTCTGAATTCAGGACATCTTGCTGTGTAAAGACAAGTACCGCCTCTCTGGATTATGCCTGAAACAGTTCTTGCATTCATCTCAATAACTTCACCGTTAAGAAGGCCGTTATATCCTCTGAGGATACCTACGACTTCCATACCCTTTGCAAGACCAGCTCTGCATACTGCTCTGACAGCAGCATTCATTCCCGGAGCATCTCCTCCGCTGGTAAGTACACCAATTTTCTTAGTCATGTAAAATACCTCCAAATCAGGAAACAATTTATCCTGTTACTTTCCTAATAATCTATAATGAGCATAGCACAAAGCCCCTAAATTGTCAAGGGCTTTGTTTATTTTTTAACATTTTATTAAACGTTTTCGTTATTCAGCAGGCACAGCAGCCGGAACTGGTGTTGTTTCAGAAGAGCTGCCTGTGTTCGTATCAGGCTTAGGCTCTGTTGCCTTTGTTGTAGTGGTCGTAGTAGTCACAAGACCAGCGGAAACTGTAACTGTAAGCACATCACCATTTTTTACATTCACGGTGTTTCCAACATTAACGCTTGTCGCCATAACATATCCTGCAGAAACAGAGCTTGAGAAATCGGTAACGACCTTATACTTGATATTATAAGAATCAAGCAGCTCAAGGTAAGCCTTCTTTGACAGGCCAGAGAAATCAGGAACAGGAACATTTTCAGGGCCTGCACATACTTTAAGAACAAGCTCATTTTTCAAAGACGGATCAAAATCAGTACCCTCTGGTATGCTCTGCTCTTTAACAACGTCCTTATCATCAACATCAGAATAATAATATTCAGCCTTGATAGTAAAATCCTCACCAAGCTGTTTTACAACAGTATTGTATTCCAGACCCACAACGTTAGGCATTATAGCGCCATAGCCATATTCTGACTGACTTTCAGCATCAGTCACCTTAGGCGTAGCAACTGTGGTGCTGTAAACGAATACCTCGCTGTCAACTCCATCTGCATCATCAGAAGAAATGACCTTATCCTCAGACGAATCATTATTGCTGTCCGACGGACCTGAAAACAATTCATATAGCAGAAAAACTGAAAGCAAAAGCACTATCACAAGCACCGTCCAGCCTATTATCGTAGCCGTTTTATTCTTAGGCTTTTCTTCCTCACGAGTCTGCTGTGGCATTTGCCTTGACTGCATTCTTTGTCTTGGAACATGCTGTATAGGAATAGTCTGAGTTGAACCCTTAGGGTGTTCCATATGCGTTGTATGCTGCTCAAAAAGTGCAGTAACAAGCTCTGAAACTGTCTGTATTCTTTCTTCGCCACGAACTCTCATAGCTCTTGAAAGAACTCGTGAGATATGCTGTGGTATTCTCGGATTGACTCTGCAAGCTTCAACCATAGTATCATTCTTTGTACGTGTATAAGCGTCAAGGGGCATACAGCCTGTTAGTATTCTATAAAGAACTGCAGCAAGTGCATAAACGTCAGTCCATGTGCCCTGCCATTCTAACGAAGAATATTGCTCAGGAGCGGTATATCCTGAATAGAACTCAGGAGAAAGCCCTGTATTGGATGTTCTTATAGAACTTATGCAAAAGCCTGTAAGTTTAAGCTCACAATCAGTTGTAACAATAATATTTTCAGGAGATATTCCCCTGTGTATGATACCTGCATTATGTATAATGCTCAATGTTGTAAACAATGGCACAAAAAGCTTTTTGACCTGTTCCCATGTGAGAAAGCCTGTATTTGACTGTAAAAATTTCTTTAGCGTCACGCCCTCCACATATTCGAGTATTACATATGTCGTATTATTCTCGCAAAACATATCCTTTGCCGTGGCGATATGCTGAAGATTTCTCATGCGTGAAAGAACTTTGTTCACATCGGCAAACTCGGACATGAACGTTTTATACTTTGCCAGACAATCTGGATTCACCACAAGTCGCTGACTTTCGCTATCTCTTTCGCAAAGAGTGTCAGGCATATACTCTCTTGCCACACACTTGCATTTGCCAACCATATCGTAGCAAATGTAAGACGCACCCTCACCATTATATGAAAGCATTTTTCCGACTATATATCTGTTGTCAAGCACTGTTCTCGGTGCAAGATAAGCCTGTAAATGCGGGATATCGTCGGTATAGCTACAATAATGACAGCGACCGTCAGAACCAAGTTCGTTCATACAGCCCATACATAATTTAGTACTAGGATCCATACCGAACCTCCTTTTTACGTTATTCATCAATTTATATTAGCAACAAACCGAGCATAAGTCAAGTTTTTTTGTGCAATTGTAGAATTTACGCAACAATTTGTATTTCTTTTGTAACATTATGACCCTTTTACAGATACTCAGGATAAATAAGCGTAGAAGAATAATACAGATACTTATTATCCGTATCGAACGTTACATTAAGCACCACAGGCTGATCATCACCTGCGTCATTCTCATACCAATAGCGGTATATATAGTTTTTCGTATCTTTTGACCATACGACGCCGTAATATTCAAGGTCTATGGCATCTGACAAGCTACTCCACTTTGCACCTTGTTCAAACTTATCAAGGTTGATAGCTTTACTCTTTTTTTCGCCGTTTGCATTGTTTTTAAGCACCTTGAAATTTGAATATTTTACAGTTTGTATACGTTCTTCATCATCAACAGTAACAAGTGCCGCCCATTCAGGATAATTTATGCCATCAACATTAACACTGTCATCAGACTCAATGATATAATCAAAATTCAGTGCATTGTTCACTCCCTGAAAAGCAGATTCGTCCTTAAAGTGCATATCAAGCTTTTTCTGAGCCTTTGCAACATCAACGCCGATATATTCAGAAATGCTCTCAGCGGTGTTTTCACCCTTTCCGCTTATAATATTCACAACGATAAGGACGACAAGCACCACAAGAAGCACTACCGCCACTGTTATAAGAATAAGCTTGAGCTTGCTTTCAGACAATTTATGTTTTTTCTCACCCACTATTTCCACATTTAGCGGTTTATTCTGCTTTTTGAAACGCTTCATGATAGATGTATTTTTATCTGGTCTTAATCTTGTGTCACAGTTAGGACAGAAAATGTCATCATCGTCAACTGACTTGTGGCATTTAGGACACTCCATAAAAACAACTCCCTTTTGCAACATCCGTGCATTTGCACACTTTTTCAAAACAAGTATACCATAATCTCTGTAAAAAGTCAACAAACGAAAAACAGCGGACAGAAGTCTATCCGCTGTAAAAAACATATATCAGAAGTGCATCTGGTCAGGGTCTTCGATATCCTTTGCAAAACAGCCTGCAACAGGTATCGTTTTGCTGCGATATTTTGAAAGGCCTGCTGCTGTCTCATTGTCAACGATAAATGCCTTATCAACAACTGCATTCTTCGCTTTAAGTGTCATGACCTGAACACCTATAGTATCTCTCGTTGACTTAGGCATAAGAAGTGCAGTATCAAATATCATTGCTCTTCCGTTAGTTGTACGAAGCATTATCTCAGCGTTATCCTGCACAAAGAACATTCCCACAAGCTTAGCCTTTGCAGAATAAGCGTTGGCAAGCTTCTTTCTGTTGGTCTTTGTTTCATAGGCATTGAGCGGCACTTTTGCCACCTTTCCGTTTTCAAAACAGAATATCATATAGCCCGAATAATCTACAGTATTCACCATGGACACAACGCCCTCACCGTCATCAAAACCAAGCTTTGCGGGAATATAGTCGCCAAGAGAGCTTGCCTTTGTGTCAGCAAACTGTGATACCTTGGTCTTATACACAGCCGCCTTGTCAGAGAAGAACAGAAGCTCCGTCTTATTGGTGCTTTCCATTTCCTGAAGCGGACCGTCGCCCTCTTTATACTTCTGCTCGCTTGCCATTCTCAGTGATTGCGGAGTACATTTCTTGAAATAACCGCTTTGAGATAGGAAAAGCTTGCAGGCGTAGTCAGGGATATCGTCCTCTATGTCTATCTCCTCGATATCAGTCTTATAATAGAACTGAGTTTTTCTTGGCTGACCATACTTCTTTGAAACTTCCTTTAATTCGGAAATGATGATATTCTTTATTTTTCTGTCGCTTCCAAGAATATCTTCAAGCTCTGCAATAGCTTTTTCAAGGTCCTCAGTTTCGGCTGTTCTTTTGAGGATATACTCACGGTTAAGGTGTCTGAGCTTTATTTCAGCCACATAATCAGCCTGTATCTCATCAATGCCGAAGCCTATCATCAGGTTTGGGACGACTTCGGTTTCTTCCTCTGTCTCCCTGATTATTTTTATAGCCTTGTCTATATCAAGGAGTATCTTTCCAAGACCTTTCAGAAGGTGGAGCTTGTCTTTCTTCTTTGCAAGGTCAAAGCTTGTTCTGCGTCGAACGCAATCCATTCTGAACGCTACCCATTCTTTAATTATATCATAAACGCCCATTATTCTTGGATAGCCGTGAACAAGTATATAGAAATTGCATGAATACGAGTCCTGAAGCGGTGTCAGCTTATAAAGCTTTTGCATAAGCTTGTCAGGGTCTACGCCCTTTTTGATATCTATACCTATTTTCAGACCGTTAATGTCCGTTTCATCACGGATATATGATACCTCTCTTATCTTGCCCGCCTTAACTAGAGCAATTATCTTCTCGATTATTGCTTCAACTGTGGTAGTGGCAGGTATCTCAACGATCTCAAGACATCTTGACTCCTTGTCATACTGATATTTTGCTCTCAGCTTAACAGAGCCTTTTCCTGTGCGGTATATCTTATCAAGCTCCTCCTCATCATAGAGAAGTGAAGCACCGCCCGGAAAGTCAGGTCCTTTCAGCGTTTCAAGAGCGTTGAAATCAGGATTTTTCATAAGTCCGATAGTTGTCTCGCAAACCTCGCTGAGATTGAACGGACAAACTGATGAAGCCATAGAAACACCTATACCAACGTTGGCATTAACAAGTATTGACGGGTAAGTAGCAGGAAGCAATGTCGGCTCTGTGGTGGTGTTATCATAGTTAGGAACAAAATCAACAGTGTCCTTGTCTATATCTCCGAAAAGCTCCTGACAGATAGGCATGAGCTTTGCCTCAGTGTATCGAGAGGCAGCATACGCCATATCTCTTGAATATGCCTTACCGAAGTTACCCTTACTCATTACATATGGGTGCAAAAGTGCTTCATTGCCCTGTGAAAGTCTTACCATGGTTTCATATATAGCACCGTCGCCGTGAGGATTGAGCCTCATGGTCGCACCAACGATATTGGCAGACTTTGTGAGCTTTCCGTTTAAAAGTCCCATTTTATACATGGTATAAAGCAGTTTTCTGTGTGAGGGCTTAAAGCCGTCTATCTCTGGGAACGCTCTTGAAACAAGAACGCTCATGGCATATGGCATATAGTTCTTTTCAAGGGACATTGTTATCTTTTCATCTGCAACAAGTCCTGCGCCCTCGATATATGCGTTGTTATTTGGTTTAGCAGTCTTTTTAGGCTCTGCCTTTTTTCTTGCCATAAAATCTATCCTTTCATAAAGTTCGTAAGGTCGGTGCACTTTTTGCCTGTATACTGCATAGCGATCCTGCTTTCGGGATCGGCGTCAAACATATACAGCACCGCAATAAAAATAAATTCAAGTGGTTTCATAAGGATATAGACCACATCAGCACGCAATTTCGTCGATATATGCTGTGAAATGGGATATCCGTGTTTATCGTAAAAGCTTCTCACACATTTGTGAAAACGTGGAAGCTTATCCTGTATAAGCTCTTCAAATGCGTTTGCAACACAAAGCTGTCTGTTCACAACTATCTTATCCCCACGCCGCAGACCCATTCGCTGAGGTTTGACGAGCTTAACGTGTCCCCCTGCCGCAACTGTGCAAAGATAATGCCCTTGTGAGTAATCAGGCGGCGGAGGTATCTGCTGAGAAAACGTCCAATCGGCTGTTTCCGTGAAAGCCTTTACTATGCTGTCAGGGCGCTGTCCAAATAAAACAAGTATCAAAAGCATCACCGCAAGGAGCGGTATCATTGCCACAAAGCTGATAAGATACCAACCAAGGCTTTTTGTGAGAAGCTTATTAAGCCAGCCCATAAAGCCGCTTTTCTCCACCGAATTGCTGAGATATCCCGTCTGCGCCTTTATTTCACGGCGAATGAGCCTTACGGACATAAGCATATAATTCATTGGAAAAACCAACATCATCACCGTGAAAAAGTTATCCATATTCTTCAAAAGCTGTATCACCAGCAGTATATCAAGCACATTGCCCATATACACCCCTGCAATGAGCATAGCCGCAAACAACGGCGGTTTTCTCTTTGTTATAACACTCAACAGTACAATGCACACCATAGCTATAAAAAACAGGAAGAAAAAACTAAACCTATACTCCCCTGCTATGGGTGTATGAAATTCCCCATGAACAGTTAGAGGAACATCATATTCAACGCCAAGACCTAACCCGTCAAGGTCAAAAACAGACAGCAGCGAACCGATTACCACCGTCAGCACATCAAACAGCGGTCTGTCCAATTCTTTAGGTGCATTCTCAAAAAGCCTTATAACATTTATTACTGTGAAAAACAATGGAAGTCCAACACATATCACAAGCGCAGACGACCATATAAAAATTGCGTCCATAATGCTCTCCCCTCAAACAGCTTATGAAATATCTGCCATATCCAGATAATCAACACCATTATTGGTGATGAAATCTTTTCTTCCCTGCAGATCGTCACCCAAGAGCATATCGAACATCCATTGTGTCTGCTCGATATCGTCAGGCTCTATCTTTATAAGACGTCTTGTGGCAGGGTCCATTGTCGTAAGGCTCATCATCTCCGCCTCGTTCTCGCCAAGACCTTTTGAACGCTGGATATCAAACTTTTTATTGCCTATCATTTTGAGTATCTTTGTCTTTTCGTTCTCGTCATATGCAAAGTAAGTCTTGTCGGAAGTCGTTATCTCAAAGAGCGGTGACTCCGCAATATAAACATATCCTTTTTCAATAAGGGTCGGCACAAGTCTGTAAAGCATTGTGAGTATAAGCGTTCTGATATGGAAGCCGTCAACATCGGCATCAGTACAAATAACTATCTTGTTCCAGCGAAGGTTGTCGAGATTGAACATAGATATCTCCTTGTTCTTGCCCGTCTTGACCTCAACTCCGCAGCCTATGACTTTTATAAGATCTGTGATTATCTCATTCTTGAAAATCTTATCATAGTCAGCTTTCAGACAGTTGAGTATCTTTCCTCTTACAGGGATAACAGCCTGAAACTCTGCATTTCTTGCCATTTTTACAGAACCGAGCGCCGAGTCGCCCTCCACGATATAAAGCTCACGCTGAGAAAGGTCTTTTGAACGGCAGTCAACGAATTTCTGCACCTGATTTGAAAGGTCGATAGAGCCTGCAAGCTTTTTCTTCAGGTCTATTCTTGACTTCTCAGCCTTTTCACGGCTTCTCTTGTTTACAAGAACCTGCTCGGCTATCTTCACCGCTTCGTCAGGATTTTCAATAAAGTATATCTCGAGATTGTGCTTCAAGAACTCTGTCATGCACTCCTTGATAAACTTGTTTGTGATAGCTTTCTTTGTCTGATTGGCATATGAAGTCTGTGTAGAAAAAGAACTTGAAACAAGCACCAAGCAATCCTCGATATCCTGAAAAGTAATAGGCTTTTCGTTTTTCAGATACTTATTGTTGCTTTTGAGATAAGCATTTATCTGAGATGTGAAAGCACTCTTTACTGCGTCCTCCGGTGAGCCACCATGTTCCAGAAAACTTGAATTGTGATAATATTCAAGACATTTTACCTGATTAGAGAAAGTGAATGCCACAGAAAGCTTTACCTTGTAATCGTCCTTGTCCTCACGGTCACGACCCTTGCGGTCGCCTGTGAAAAACTGCACCGAGGTCAGAGGCTTTTCACCTGCTATCTCTGCAACATAATCGGCGATACCATTCTCATAATAGAACGTCTTTTCTTCAAAAGAATTGTTCTCACGCTGTATACGCAGGATAAATGTGATATTAGGGTTTACTACAGCCTGCTTTTTCAGAACGTCCTCAAAATATTCGTTCTCAATTTTTATATCAGTGAAAACTTCAAGATCAGGTCGCCAATGTGTCTTTGTACCTGTCTTTTTCTGCTTTGTTTCTTCCTTTTTAAGACCGCCGACGTTTCTTCCCTTTTCAAAGTGCAGGTCATACTTATATCCGTCACGGAAAACCTCGACGTCCATAAACTCAGATGAATACTGCGTCGCACAAGCACCTAATCCGTTAAGGCCCAACGAATATTCATAGTTATCTCCGCCGTTATTATTATACTTGCCGCCTGCATAAAGCTCGCAGTAAACAAGCTCCCAGTTATATTTTTTCTCACGCTGGTTATAGTCAACAGGACAACCACGTCCGAAGTCTTCCACCTCGATAGAATCGTCATTGTACTTTGTAACGATTATCTTATCGCCATGACCGTCACGAGCCTCGTCTATAGAGTTTGAAAGAATTTCAAAAACAGAATGTTTACAGCCCTCAAGTCCGTCAGAGCCGAATATTACCGCAGGACGCTTTCTTACTCTGTCCTCCCCCTTAAGGGATACTATATCTTCATTTGTATATTCCTTTTTATTTGCCATTTCTCATTTCCTTTCTTACGGATCTGAAGAATTTTTCACATACAAACTATATTATAACACAAAATCAACGATTTTGTAAATACATTAATTAAACATTTTTCAGAGCAAAGCCGAACATTCGTTTTGTTACTAATAAACAAAAACATAGGCTATTGATTATTTGAAAAAAATATTATATAATATAGGTAGCTTAAAAAATCGGAGGACAAAATGGATATTACGATAAATGCACCGCAGACCGAAAGCAACTCAAACTCTGCCAAAGCAATGTCCCTTAACAATGGGCTGATATGGTTCATATGCTTTGTTCCGCTTATCGGCTTGTTTCTTGAAAACTATGCAAACTCTGCCACCGCAGGAGCGTTCCTGTGGATACTTGTTCCGCTGTTCATGATAGGCTGTTCCATTGCAGATTGCAAACAGCTTATAAAGCATGGCATTGATGCTGCACAACTTTTCAAATGGGTATGGCTAACGCCTTTTTATGTTTATAAGCGTGAAAAGCTTTGCGGCAGAGAGCGTTATAAAGCAATAATGTGTGGATTTTTCATTATCGCTGCACTGTTCATGAATGGTTTTACACAGAGCATAAAAATAGACAACGACTATATGATCGTATCCGCACAGAACAGTTATGTGCAAAGCCTTGACAACTTTTCGGGAAATTCAGCAAAGGTAATCGGTGAGTGCATAGCTTCTTATCTAGGTGAGGACGCAAAGTGGGATTGCACAAAGAACGGTCACAACTACACAGTAACAGTAAAAGGCAAACATGGCTCTGATAACTACACTATTTCCTTTTTAATAGTATATGACGGCTTCACCTACAGAAAATTCACCATTTCAGACGTGATAAAAAATAAAGTTTCACTCCGTGACGATGAATTTAGTGCTGTATGCAAAGAGATATTCACAGAAGATAGAAGCGGCACCGACAGTAGCAATGAAGAAAGTTCAAATTCACAAACAGAATAATTTCATGAGCGGACTTTGTTCCGCTCTTTTTGTTGTCAGTGTACATAAATGTGTACAAACTGATATGGCACGATTTGTGTATATGCACAAAGGTGATAAATTTGTCACTTTTCTATTGACTTTGCAAGGTAAAAGTGATATTATTGTCACATAAGGTGATAAATAAATCACCTTGTATCTGCAGCTGTTTAAATCACAAATGAAAGAAGATGTAGAAATGAATGACAAAACGGAGATAAAAACAGACAAAATATCTTATAAAAAATATTACAGACAGATGGGTATTTTGGGCACGCTGGGTGGAGCGATGTGGATATTCTATTGGGTTATGGAAAAGGTGCTGCCTGCGATAAAGAAAGGGCACACACTTACCAATGTGATAAACCTTATCGTATCTTTGGGAACGCTTGCGCTGATCGCCATATGCATAACAAAGATGATATCCACGTTCGGCAAAAGAGATACAGACGACGAGCTTGCACAGCAGACAACAGCAAAGGTCAATCAGACTTTTATAACGTTCCTGTTCACGATTGCCTGCCTGTTTATTTCAGTTATGACTTTGTTTTCCGATATTTTATGAAGATTTAAGGTCACACTAAACGAATATGTTATAACGGGCTTGATATGGTTTTGCTATGCGGTGTACAATTTTATAGGTCTGTATTTTGAAAGTAAGTTCGATGATGATGAGAACTAGAGGGATAAAAATGAAAGCGAAAAAAGAAAAGAAAAAGATAACTCTGAGAGAATATCACAAAAAGCGTATGGTAACAGGAATTGCAATACTTGTCACAGAGATATTTGAAAAGACTGCGGAGCATTACAAGCTTGATAATACAACATGGGCGACAGTGATATTCGTTGTGTTGGCTGCTATGACGGCATTATTTGCAGTAATATGGCTGTATGCAAGCTGTCAGAAAGTTGACAAAGAGGACGAAATGGCAAAAGAAAATATGCTCAAGGCACATCAAAGTATCACAAAAATGTTTTTGATAATATTAGCAGTAGTGATCTTTATATCAATGTTCTGGGAAGGAAGTATAACCATAAAGATAAACAGCGACAGACTATATCAAGTATGGTTTATATTCTGGTTCAGTTATATGACCCTTGAAAGCGGATTTTTCCTCAACCATGAGGGCAAGCTCAGCACCGATGAGGAGGACGAGTAATGCAGGAGCTAAAAACAAAACTCAAGGAATATCGTGCCAAGCTTGACATGAAGCAGGGTGACCTTGCCGAAAAAGTGGGCGTCAGGCGTGAAACCATCATACGTCTTGAAAAAGGACAATACAATCCGTCATTAAAGCTTGCAATGGATATTGCAAAGGTATTTGGTGTATCTGTAGAGGATATTTTTTCATTCGAAGATGAATAAAGCTGAAAATACAGTAAAGCAGACGGTTTGCAGGATTTTGGTGCAGAAGAAAAGCATATGCTGAAAATGCAAATACAGACATATAAGCACATATTCTAACGTAGACAGTTAAATATTGAATATACGTTGCTTATGCTATGATTATCTTTAGTTTACGCCATATTACTGTGTATATTAGTGTAAAAGGCAAAAGTGAAATGAATTGTGAGAAATCGAGAGAAATGGAGCAAAACGAAGAGAATTAAAGAGAATGAGGGATATAAATTAAAAATTCAGCGTTTTGGCTATTGACAATCGTGAAAAGCTGTTGTATAATAGACATCGTTGTGAGTTCACAGGGCGAAAAATGCGGCTGTGAACAGACTTTTTAAAATTCTGAATGGAGGAAATAATATGTCAACTTATATGCCAAAAGCAGGCGACATTACTCGCACATGGTATATTCTCGACGCTGAAGGTCAGTCACTCGGTAGAGTTGCTGCTAAGGCTGCTCACATTCTTCGTGGTAAGCACAAGCCAACTTACGCACCACACGCTGACTGCGGCGACCATGTAATCATCATCAACACAGATAAGGCTGTTCTCACAGGCAAGAAGCTTGATCAGAAGTCTTACAAGTGGCACACAGGCTGGATCGGCGGTCTTAAGGAGATCAAGTATTCAGATATGATGGCTAATCAGTCAGACAGAGCTATGACAATTGCTGTTGAGGGTATGCTCCCTAACAACACACTTGGCAGAGCTGCTGCAAAGAGACTCAGAGTATACAAGGGTGCTGAGCATAACAATGCTGCTCAGAAGCCTGTTAAATACGAACTGTAAGGAAGGAGCAATTTAGATGTACGAATCAAAGCAGCCATATTTCTATGGCACAGGTAGAAGAAAACATTCTGTTGCCCGTGTTCGTGTTTACGAGGGTACAGGTAAGATCACAATCAACGGCAGAGACATTGACGATTACTTCGGTCTTGAGACACTCAAGCTCATCGTTCGTCAGCCATTTGCTGTAACAGATACAATGGATAAGTACGATATCGTTTGCACAGTAACAGGCGGTGGAGTAACAGGTCAGGCTGGTGCAATCAGACACGGTCTTTCAAGAGCTCTTCTTCAGGCTAGCGATGAGTTCAGACCTCTCCTCAAGAAGGAAGGCTTCCTCACTCGTGACCCAAGAATGAAGGAAAGAAAGAAGTACGGTCTCAAAGCCGCAAGACGTGCTCCACAGTTCTCCAAGAGATAATTTCATTCTCATTTATCAAACCGTTTCGCAGAAATGCGAAGCGGTTTTTTTATACCCGATCCTAACTGTCAAAATGCACAACCAAAACATCTGTTCGTTGTCAATTTAGCTGAATATCCCCCTGCTTATTGTAAATAACAGCAAAATATGATATAATTATTACTGATAAATTAACTTTTAGGAGATAACTGCTATGACGAATGAATACATAAAACCGCCCGTTGAAATACGCTACAAAAATGAACTTGACGCCTTGAAAAGTGTTGATATTGGCAAAAAACCTGAAAATTGGGTGCTGTCGCCAAAGGCAGTGCGAACATTTATATTAGGCGGAATCATCAAAACTGCCGATGGCAAAATGCAGATAAAGCGCAAATTCTATGGCAATGACGCACTTGTTGAGCGCTGTATAATCACCCTCGCTGGTAACCGTGGACTTATGCTGGTGGGTGAGCCAGGCACTGCTAAAACTATGCTCTCTGAGCTTCTCTCTGCTGCTTGCTGCGGCATAAGCACGAACACAGTTCAGGGTACGGCTGGAACTACCGAAGATATGATAAAATATAGCTGGAACTATGCCATGCTTCTTTCAAAAGGTCCTTGCCGTGAAGCCCTTGTGCCTGCTCCCCTGCTCATAGGCATGGAACAAGGCATTTTCGCACGATTTGAGGAAATAACTCGTACCCCTGCAGAAATCCAAGATAGCCTTATTTCTGTAATGAGCGACCAGATACTCAATATCCCTGAGCTTGAAAACGAAGGACTTGTTTTCGCCAAGCAAGGATTTAATATAATCGGTACTGCAAACACTCGTGATAAGGGCGTAAATGAAATGTCAGGTGCTTTGAAAAGGCGTTTCAATTTTGAAACTGTCGAGCCTGTTCGTGACGTAAGGCTCGAAAAAGAGATCATTATCCGTGAAGCACAAGACCTTGCAAAAACAGGTCATATCGACCAGCCTATAGACACCGACGCTGCTGAACTTCTTGCTGTCACATATCATGAGCTTCGTGAGGGCGTTACCTCAGAGGGAACAAAGCTTGAAAAACCAAACGCCGTTATGAGTACAGCCGAAGCTGTGTCCGTTTTCTATCAAACTATGAGCAGTGCATATTATTATGGTGACGGAAAAACTGATCTCAAAGAGCTTACGCAGAATCTTTTAGGAGCAGTTTGTAAGGAAAACAAAGACGACCTTGAAAAGCTCAAAAGCTATTTCAGGATCGCTGTTAAGGAAAAAAGTGCAAGTGAGGGAGGCATATGGACAGAATATCTGGATACAGCCAAGTATCTGAAATAATACCTTTCGACTATTCTCAGCCATTTATGCTTTTTCCTGTAAGACACCACAGCCCTGTCTGCTCGTGGCAGCTCATCAGAGCAATTAAAGAATATCAGCCCGATGTCATACTTATAGAGGGTCCTGAAAACGCCAATGATATGATAGGTGTGTTGACGGACGAGAGAACTAAGCTCCCTGCGGCTTTCTATTATTACTACAAGGACAGAAAAAAGCTTATCAGTGATGAAGCCGAGGACTATAAATGCTACTACCCTTTTATCTATGCTTCACCTGAGTATAATGCCCTGAAAATAGCCGCAGCCATGGACATAGAAGCACGATTTATAGATCTTCCCTACAGCGAGATACTTATTACCACAGCCGTAAATAAAGGCCTTCGCAGTAATAAGGACAAACACAGCTACACTGATGACAGCAGACTTATATACAGCAAATTCTGCAAAAAGCTTTGCGAGAAAACAGATCTAAGGACCTTTGAAGAGTTCTGGGAGAAGTATTTTGAGATAGAGGGGCTCAGACTATCTGTACGAGATTTTGTACAGCAAATGTACACCTACTGCATTATCACACGAAATGACAAAACAGAAGATGATCTTGCGGCAGACGGCACTCTTGCAAGAGAAAACCATATGGCTCTGCGTATCAAAGAAGCACTTAAAGATAACAAAAAAGTCCTTGCTGTAACAGGTGGATTCCACAGTTTGGGACTTTATGAGCTTTTGAAAAGTGATAATATCCAAAAAGAAAAGCTTCACAAGCTCTCTCAAAAAGATGAGGGCTGTTTCCCCGTAGCTTATTCTTATGAAGCAGCAGACGCTCTCAGTGGATATGCCTCTGGTATCCAGCGTCCTTATTTTTATGATTGCGTGATGAACAAGCTAATCCACTGCGATGACCCGGCAGGTGTCTACAGCGACACAGTTCTTGACCTGCTCATAGGTACAGTGAGAGCCTGTGATAAACATGATATCCCAGTGTCAATGGCTGACGCTTCCGCAGCGCAGTCTATGATGAGTGGACTTGCCGCACTTCGTGGCTGTCATGAATGTGGACTTTACGAGCTTGAGGACGCCATAACCTCGTCATTTATCAAGGGAGAGAAAACAATATCCTCCGCCCTGCCTATCGACCTTATGCACAAACTTGCCACAGGCGACAAGACAGGTCATATAGGTGATATAAACCACGTTCCTCCGCTTATCGCTGATTTTGAAAAACAGTGTAAAAGGTTTCGACTTAAAATAAAAACAGTAACCCCTAATAAGACGGAAGTTTCACTTTTTACCACTGCAAACGGCATGGAACTAAGCAGATTTTTCCACAGAATGGTGTTTCTAGGCACAGACTTTGCCCAGCGAACAAAAGGACCTGATTTGCATAGGCGAAAAGACAGAAGTCGTGTCCGTGAAGAATGGGTATACAAAAAAGTTCCTGCCACAGACGTTGCACTCATAGACCATACTGCCGATGGCTTCACCATTGAAGAAGCCTGCCGCACCTGTGCTTCAAGAACACTTCGCCATGAAAAGCACTGTGATGTTGCGGCGCATATCCTTGTGGACTGCTTCCAAATGGGCTTAGAACTCTCTGATGATGACAAGGCTTGTGCCGAGAACATTCTTAACTCAGACGGAGACTTTTTCTCTGTAGGCAGAGGTCTAAGGCATTTTATCACTCTTATGGAACTCCAACAGCTTTATAATACCGAGTTTTCCGCCGCAGAAAATTGTGCAAAGCGGTGCATGACAAGGATAATCACAGCACTGCCTGATATGGCGTCGGTGAAAGACGACCACATTGCAGAATGTGCAGCGATAATGTACGCAATGCAAAAAGCTGTCACTGACGGCTTTAGAGAATATCGTCAGGACTATGAAAACGCCCTGCTTTCCCTCTGCGGCAAATCTGATAAAGACCCATTTGTTTACGGCACAGCACTTGGCATACTTTACGCCTTTGACCCCCACCGCCGCAAGCTTGCTGAACAGGCAATGTCAAGCTATCTCAAAGGCGATAGGAATGTTCAGATACAAGGAGCGGAGTTTCTTCACGGACTTTTCAATGCCGCCCGTGATATCATCATGACTGACGATTCTTTCATCAGAATGACAGACACGCTTATCTGCGGACTTGACTATGACGATTTTATAGAGATACTTCCCTCCATGAAGCTTGCTTTCAGTTGTTTCACCCCCTATGAAATACAGCAAACAGCCACCGCTGTCGCAAAGCTTTATGACGCTGACAGTGCTGAGCTTCTTGTGGAAAAACCTATGAACGAAAGACTATATAGCTTCGGTGGGAAAATAGATAAAGAGATACTCAAACTTTTGTCTGAGGAGGAAAAGCCATGACAGATGAAAATAAAGCCATATCCGTCAACCGCTGGCGGCTCGTGCTGGGCGGAATGTCTGACAAAAGCCTTTCCTTTACCGGTGACAAAGCAGAGATAATAACGTTTCAGGATATGGAAAAGCTACTCGATTATCTCTATAGCCGTGCGCAAGGAGACGATGTAAGGAACGAGAACAGCAGGCAAGGCGGTCAGGGTGGCAGTGTGCTAAACGCCGCAGAATGGATAACAAAAGTCAGAACGCTTTTTCCAAAGCAGACCGCTGATGTGCTTGAACGTCAAGCTTTGGAAATGTTCAACATGACCGAGCTTCTTACCGATAAAAAGGTTCTTGAAGAAATGAAGCCTGATATAGCACTGCTTAAAACTATCATTCAGCTCAAACATCTCATGAACGGCGAGGTGTTGCAGGCGGCTGTAAAAATAGCAAAACAGGTGGCAGACGATATCAAACAAAAGCTTGATATGACCATAAAGCGAAGCCTTACAGGCAGGCTTGATAAAAACACATCGTCAGTTATGAAATGCTCTGCAAACCTCGATTTCAAAAAGACTATCCGCCGAAACCTGAAAAACTATGACAAAGCAAGCAACCAGCTTATACTTAAAGATATCTATTTTAGTGGACGTGTGAAAAAGCATAACAAAAAGCGCATTATCATAGCCATAGACGAAAGCGGTTCAATGCTCGGTTCAGTCATCTATAGTGCAGTAATGGCGCAGATAATTTTCGAACTGCCATTTGCAGAGGTGAAGCTCATCATATTTGATACAAGCATCGTTGACCTCTCAGACCATGCAGACGACCCTGCTCAGACAATAATGAGCGTTCAGCTTGGGGGAGGAACGGATATTGCAAAAGCCCTTACCTACTGCGAAAGCCTTATCGTTACGCCCCGTGACACTTGCGTTATCGTTGTAACAGACCTCTACGAGGGTGGCAGTGAAGCACAGCTTATGAACGTCAGCAAAAATATAATCACAAGCGGCGCACATCTCTCATTCCTTACCGCCCTTGATGAAAATGCCGACCCTGCCTATGACAAGGCGACAGGTCAAAAGCTTGCAGATATGGGCTCATTCGTTGGCGGTCTTACCCCTGATAAGCTTGGGGATTACATCGGAAAAATATTTGCATAGGAGATGACATCTTGGACGTAATCGATAAACAGCTTGATATTGCAAACGAACAATCGCTTATTGAGCTTTCAAACAAGGGCATTTACAAACGTGCGTTGAAGGAATCCAAAAACATGACCCTTTCGGCTGAAAAAATCCATGAATGTTACATAGTAAAATTAGACGGTGAAACCTGCACCATAAAATCACCACTTGATGAAAGTCAATGCACTTGTGTTTCAAGAGGAATGTGCAGGCACATTATCACAGCCATACTGCTTTTGAAAGCACAGCTTCCACAGTACGACGGTGAGGATATCACTCCAGAGGTCATAAACTCCGAGCCTGAACAAGCAGAAATTGAACTTCCCGACCAACCTGAAATAAATCCGCTTTCTCAGGATACCCAGAAAAAGATAAAAGGATGTGCCGAACAGTGCATAAAAATAATGTCTGGAATATTTACCAGAGGTCTTGTAAGAGCCGAAGAGAGCGACCCCGATAATTTTGAGCTTGCCGCAGTTTCCTGCCACGCTTTGAGAATGGCTGAGGCAGAAAGACAAATGCGTGAACTTGGCAGCCGACTTAAAGACTGTGTTTCAAGGCGAGCTTCATTCAGTCCGCAGGTATTCACTCACAAAATGTTTGAATATGCTGACAGCATGAACAAGCTTATAAAAGCCGACATCACAGAAGAAATGCTCGGCACCTTCCGCAGAGAATACACCGACTATGAGGGGACGCTCCAACTCCTGCCTATAGGCACAAGAAATGTCAGTGGCGAATACACTGGCTGTATCTACTATTTTCTAAATAAAGACAGAACTTCGCCCCAGCGCTTTTTCACCTACAGCGATCTGCGCCCCACTTTCTATGAAAGAAAGTCAAGACGATTTGCCGAAAGCACAACTGTATGGGATCTTGACAGCTCTCTAAACAGCTATATGTGCACAGAGCTGAAGCTTAAAAACGCCAAAGTGAGCATGGGGCATTTGTCCTCATCGTCAAAGACCAACGCCATAGGCGCAGGTCCTGCACAGCTAAACTGTTTTGCCCTTCGTGAGCATATTGTCAGCGATTTCAAAGAGCTTGCGGAAAAGATCTCCGCAAACAAAAGCGACGAGGAGACCGACCGACTTTATTTCGTTCACCCCAAAGAGTGCGTCGCTTCATATTTTGACAAGCACACTCAACAGCAGATTTTTATTATAAAAGACGGCTGTGATAGACAAATATCCGTCACTGCAAAATACACAGCAGAAAATCGTGAATTTATTTCCACGCTTGAAACCATAGGTGGCAAAATGCTAAAAGAAAAGCACAAAAACTACGTCCTGCTGGCTCAGGGATATATCGACCACGGCAGGCTAACGCTTTTCCCAATAGAGGTCTATGATTTTATTGATCCGCCTGACAATGTTCCTGTACCTGTCGAGAATGATACAGACCAAGACTATGGAATGTGTAGCGAGCTTCTTGACGCCACCGAAGAAACCGACAAGAGGATAGTCACGGCAATGGAGTGCGGAGTGAACTCTGTTATTGCAGACGAACACGCTCAAAGCATACGCCAGTGCGGACTTGAAGAACTTGCAAAACGTTATGAATGCTTCACAAAGCTGTGCGAAAATGCAAGACACACCACCGCAGACAAAAGCCTCGATATCTTCACTGCCGCAGGCAACACAATGCGGTATATCAGACTTTGCACACAAAAATTAGCACTGTTCAGTGCGATAAATAATATGGAGGAGAAAAAATGATCTACAACGAAAGCACCAAAAGCTTTATAAAGCTTGAAACCGCCCTAAAGGAGCTTGGTTTTGACCAGCAGACCATAGACCTTGCCCTTGAATATCTTGACATCACAAAGTCAAGAAACAATGACCTGATGAGAAAAATTATAACAAGATACTATCCAAAACTCATGCAGTATAGTTATCGTGAAAAGCTTATCAAAGCTGTAAAAAGTGAGATATCAAATTCAGATAGTGAGGAGCTTAAAGACCGTTATATTATTTTCAGTTCAATGGCAACGGGTCCATATTTCCGATATATGACAGAAGCGCTGTCTGGCAATGCCTATATATATTCCGAAAACAAAGCCATGTATATGAAGCCGCTCACTGATTTTTATGGTGAGAACGCAGAAGCAGTCTGGACATCAACCGAGATCTCAAACCGCTCAAATGATTCTATCAGCGTTTTCACTGTAAATCATCCTATCTATTCCGCAGACGATGCCATAAGAACATTCAACTTCGTTAGCCCTGACGATATCATTGCACAGCTTCTCCTGTGCGTTTACGCATTGGACGCAACCGAACTGCCTAAAAAGAGTCTGCTCGGCAAAACAAAAATTCCTGATACAGCCGCAATTGCCATAAAAAAGCTTTGCGAAGTAGTCGAAAAAAAGCCCAAAACAACTACAGCCGTTTTCTGTCTTTTTCTTGCCGCATATGCAGAAGCGTCATATTTTGTAAAAGAATATCGTGCATTTTTTGATAAAAACATTGTGAAATATTACGATGATCTTACCCAAGGGCTGATATATATGAAGCTTTCCACCAACAGAATATTCGACCTTATCGAAGCTCAACCACAGTGTCTTACAGATAGATACATTCTGCACTTTGTCAAATCACCTGACAAAAATGGGAATTATCCAGCGCAAATGGTAAAGTTATCAAAAGAACACCCACAGCTTTTCATAGAAACAATGAAAAACGCTCCATTTGACACAGCGATCACAATGGAGAAAATGCTCAAAGCCACCGACCCTAAATATAACGCAGAAGCAATTGGTCTTAAAGCTACCCATCAGGAACGTATCGCCAAACTTATTTCCGAGCATTTCAAGCACAGTGACGAGATATACGCATATATCATGGGCAAAGCAGAAATAGACACGATACTCCCCTTTGCAGACGAAGAAGCCTGCGAGGGCAGACATAAGAATATGTACTATATTGTTGCATATGGAGAGGACGATTTTATTATCCGCTGTATCGCCGCCCTTTCCATAGGAGCGTCTAAAGATACAAGTGACCCCCTCCAACTTATAGGCAACGATCTTTATTATAACACCGAGTTCATCGTCCGTGCAATGGTAAGATCAGGTCTACCGATAGATATAATTATAAGATCCCTTGGCTGGCAGATAGAAAGCTCTTACTGTAAAGAAGTCATCATCAAAAAGATAACCACTGTCATGCCAGAATTTAAAGACAAAGCCACCATTATTGACGTAAGCAAAATGGCTGTGTCCAGCCGACTTTTGTATATAAGGCTTCTTGATATCGCAGACAGCAACAAGTACAAAGACGAATTTTTTGCCCTTTGTGACGATAACAGCAAGGTAATAAAAGCAGAGCTTGTGAAAGTTATATCCGCCCACAAGGATTGGCACGATGATGTTTGCAAACTTCTTGCTCAGAAAAAATCAGCCAAGCGTGAAACTGCACTTATGATAATTGAAAATCAAGGTGCTGACGCCTACCGCACAGAGCTTGAAAAAGCCTATGCCACAGAAAAATCCGAAAAACTAAAATCGAAAATATCTGCTCTTTTGGGCAGCGAAGCAAAGCCTGCCGACATCTCAGATGTTGACCTTGTGACTTCCCTCACTAAGGGTACAAAATCCAAGAAAGTTCTCTGGCTTTTTGAACAGCCTTTTGCACCTATTCACTTCACCGATGATACAGTCACAGAGGATATCTATTTGCAGGCTCTCCTGCTTACATATGCAAACGCCAACGAAGGTACCCTCCCACCCGAGGGCAAGGCACTTGCCCAGAAGCTCAAATCTGACGAGCTTGAAACATTCGCCCTTGAAGTCCTGAGCCGCTGGCTTGAAAAAGGTGCAGAAGCGAAAACAAAGTGGACAATGTATTTTGCGGCCATTTACGGCGGTGATGAAGCAATAAATTGCCTGACGGATTACATAAAAGAATGGTCGAAACAGTCATTAAATATGCGTGTTGCCCTTGCGGTTAAAGCCGTCAATGCCGTAGCTCTGAATGGCAGTTCCTATGCACTTATGACTGTAGACAATATTTCAAGAAAATATAAGAGTCGTGCGGTCAGAGCTGCCGCAGTTGACGCACTTGCCAACGCTGCAAATCAGCTTGGCTTGACAACGCAGGAGCTTGCGGACAAGATAGTACCTGACATGGGCTTTGACGAGAAAATGTGCCGCACCTTTGATTTTGGAAGCAGAAAATTCTCCGTTTATCTCACTCCACAGCTTGATATAGAAATATTCGAGGGCGAGAAAAAGCTTAAAAATCTCCCTAAAATAGGCGTTAATGACGACCCTGCCCTCGCAGAAAAGGCTACTGCTGATTTCAAGGAAATGAAAAAGCAAATGAAAACTGTTGTTGAAGCACAGAAACAGCGTCTTGAATATGTGCTTATGCTTGACCGTAAGTGGACAGCAGAAGCTTGGAAAGCTCTCTTTGTAAAAAATCCTCTCATGCACTGCTTTGCGATAGGTCTTATATGGGGTATTTACGAAAATGGCTGCCTTAAAACTTCGTTCCGTTATCTTGACGACGGCAGCTTTACAAACTCAGATGATGATGAGATAGAGCTGTCCGAGGTTATGCAGATAGGGCTTGTTCACCCGCTGGAGCTTACTGAACATGAAAAAGAAGCTTGGCTGGAACAGCTTGATGATTACGAGATAATACAGCCATTCGACCAGCTAAAAAGAAAGGTATACAAAGTAGCGGAAAGCGATAAGAATAAGACCGCCTGCGAGATCTTCAAGAATACCGAGATAACGAACACCACTCTAGTCAACCGCATGACCAAAGCAGGCTGGTATAAAGGTCAGGCACAGGACGCAGGCTTTTTCTATGAGTTCATAAGAAATGATATCTCAGGCAAAGAGAAAGATCCCGACGGCAAGCTCGTCAACATAGGCATGACCGCCGAGCTTAAATTCTCAGGAACATACATCGGCTATTACGAGATAGAGGACGTGACCGTGGAAGAGCTTTACTTCCGACTTCCCGATGCTGCATACAATGACAACATGAAACTTGGCGATGTAAGTCCAAGATACTACAGCGAAGTTGTCTTACAACTTAAAAAAGCTATAAACAAGTAGGCATAACAAAAGGCAGTTCTGACTTTTTTTCAGAGCTGCCTTTTGCTTATTTATTTTCCACAGGAAGTCCGTGATCTCCTGCAATGTGTCTGCCTGCCCTGTTCACACAATATATGCAAACAGGAACTATATACAAGCAAGCCGCTATCCATGCCGCCTGATCTGTGAAGCAGATTGCAAGATAACCGAATTTCGGCACAAATATCATACTTACAGAAATTCGAGCTATCATTTCCGTCACTCCTGAGAATATAGCAAGTCCAGAATATCCAAGGCCCTGCGTACACATTCTGCAAGTGTTGAGTATACCGAGCGTCCAATAGAAAAAGCCTGCGTAGAAAAGATATTTGGCTGAAGCAGTAAGCACTGCTGCGTCTGACTTATTCACAAAGATAAGCGAAAGCTCTCTGCCGAAGAATATAAGTACAATACCGGCTATTACTCCATATGTCACGCCAACGCCAACTCCAATGCGTATACCCTTTTTGATACGCTTGAGATTTCCTGCACCGAGATTTTGGCTTGCAAAAACAGATGCACCTGTTGCAAAAGCGTCATAAGGACACATTGTGAACTGCTTTATCCTTGCCCCAGCAGTGAATCCTGACACATAAATGCTTCCAAGCTTGTTGTTAGCCGACTGCATTACCATTGAGCCGATAGCCGTTATGGAATATTGAAGTCCCATAGGAAAGCCCATTATTATAAGGTTCAGCACCGCAGGCTTTGACATCACTCTGTCCTCTTTGCCAAGTTTCAGCACGCTGACCTTTTTCATAATAAATATAGCACATAGTATTCCGCTTATCGCCTGAGCAACAACAGTAGCGATAGCCGCACCCATGCAGCCCCACCTGAACACGATAACACACACAAGGTCAAGTGCAATGTTCAAAACCGTTGATATAGCAAGAAATACAAACGGCGTTTTGCTGTCACCAACAGAACGCAATACGCTTGAAAGCAGGTTATACAAAAGTGTGAACGGTATGCCAAGAAATATCACCAGAAGATATTTATATGCGTCATCAAAAATATTCGACGGAGTTGAAAGAAGCTTCAATATCTCACTACAAAGCACCGCACAAACTGTTGTCAACACAAACGCAGTAATGGCGGTTATAACAATAGAATTGTAAAAATACTGTTTCAGCTTTTTTATGTCCCCTGCTCCGAAATGCCTTGCAATAGGCACGCCAAAGCCGCAGGCTGTTCCCATGCAGAAACCAAGCACCAAAAACTGCACACTGCTTGAAGCTCCGACACTTGCAAGAGCGTCAGAACCAAGAAATCTTCCCACGATGGCAGCATCAATAAGATTGTATGTCTGCTGCAACAAATTTCCTAAAAGCAGAGGAAGCGCAAAGCTCATTATAAGCTTGAACGGACTGCCCGTTGTCATGTTTTTTGTCATTACTTTTCCTCCAAAAATCTAACTATTACATTTATCATCTTTAATTTTTACTATCACATTCTATCATCAATATATGAAAAAATCTATAACACAAATTAAATTTACTTTTGTGATTTTAAACAAATATAATAACAAAAAACATACATATTGCACATAAAAAAAGGCAAGCATATTTCAGCCTGCCTTTGTGTAGCTTACGCTTTATACGTTAAATCTGAACAGAACGATATCGCCGTCCTGCATAACGTAATCCTTACCCTCAAGACGAACAAGACCCTTCTCCTTAGCCGCCGTCATAGAGCCACAGCTCATAAGATCGTCAAATGAAACAACTTCAGCTCTGATGAAGCCCTTTTCAAAGTCAGTGTGTATCTTTCCTGCCGCCTGTGGAGCTTTAGTTCCCTTTTTGATAGTCCAAGCTCTTACCTCAGGTTCGCCTGCTGTCAGGTATGAAATAAGACCAAGAAGCGAATAGCCCTCCTTGATTATTCTGTTAAGACCTGAAGTTTCAAGACCGAGGTCTGCAAGGAACATTTCCTTGTCCTCATCGTCCATGTCAGATATCTCAGCCTCTATCTGCGCGCATATTGGGAACACAGCCGAGCCTTCGGCTTTTGCAATCTCGCAAACTTCCTTGTAATGCTCGTTGCTTTCGATATTGTTTCTGAAATCATCTTCGCAAAGGTTAGCCGCATAGATAACAGGCTTAAGTGAAAGAAGCGGTGTTTCTTTAAGTATCTCCAGCTCGTCCTCTGTCATGTCATAAGAACGTGCAGGCTTGCCGCTTTCAAGATGCTCTTTGAGCTTTTCAAGGAACTCTACAGCAGAAGCAAGAGATTTGTCGCCTTTCATTGCCTTTTTAGTTCTGTCAAGCTTTCTCTCGATAAGCTCAACGTCAGAGAAAATAAGCTCCAAATCTATAGTTTCAATGTCTCTGCGAGGATTGATAGAGCCGTCAACATGAATGATGTTAGGGTCGTCAAAACATCTTACAACGTGAACGATAGCGTCCACCTCTCTTATGTTTGAAAGAAATTTGTTTCCAAGTCCCTCGCCCTTTGAAGCACCCTTTACAAGACCTGCAATGTCAACAAATTCAAGTGTTGCAGGAGTAAACTTTACAGGGTGATACATCTCAGCCAGCTTGTCAAGTCTTTCATCAGGCACCGAAACAATGCCCACATTCGGTTCGATCGTGCAAAACGGATAGTTCGCAGATTCTGCACCCGCATTTGTGAGTGCATTAAAAAGTGTTGATTTTCCTACGTTAGGAAGTCCTACCATGCCAAGTTTCATATCAATATACGCCTTTCGTTAAAATTTTACGCCATCATGGTCAAAATCATCTTCATCATCAAAGTTATAATCATCATAATACTCGTCAGGGTCAAAATGATCATTACAGCCACCCTTGTCTATCTTGTTGTTACAACCGATAGTAACGCCTTTCTTGATAGGCGAAACAAACAGACCAATTATAACGCCAAGGAGAAATAGTGCAAGACCTTTCCAAAAATAGCTTACTGTGCAGTTATTTTCAGTATCGCAGTTTTCTTCAAAAATATCCATAATAATACCTCCGTCTATTCTACTGATTTTAAAGATTCTACCATATCTATCTTTTTAAGCTTGAAATGAAGAACCAAATTAACTATAAATGCAAATGCCAGTGTGAGCAATGCACCAAGCACATACGCCCACCAAACAAGCTGTCTGTTGAACAGCACAAGGTCGACCTCAGAAGTTATCACAACAAAATAGTGCAGTATCTTTCCTGCCGCAAGACCCACGATAATGCCCACAAGCGTCGATATCAGATTTTCTCTGTAAATATACGCTGAAGTCTCACCGTCATAGAATCCAAGCACTTTTATTGTCGCTATCTCACGAACACGCTCAGTTATGTTTATGTTTGCCAAATTGTAAAGCACCACAAACGCCAAGCCTCCCGCGCAAACGATGAGCAAAATAACGATAGCGTCAAGGCTGTCCACAGAATTAAGGAAACCTCTGCTTGAATCATTTTTAAAGCTTATTCCATAAAACTCGTCATTTGAAATAAGCTGTTCCTTGAAAGAGTTTTCATCAGTGTCTTTCTTTAGGTCAATAAAAGAAAGATTATAAACAGGCTTCTCACCGTATACACTTTCAAAATCATCAGGAGTGATGTAAATATAATGCAAAGCATAGTTCTTGCTTACTCCGCCTATCTTGAACTCTTTCTCCTCATGACCACTGAGCTTTATAGTAATAGTGTCACCCGTTTTCAGGTCAAGAAGCTTTGCAAGCTTTTGTGTTATGATAACAGAACCGCTTTTCACTTCAAGATTTGATCCATTCTCAGCAGATACAAGATCGATATAATCTCCCATATTTTCAGGAGTTTTCGGCACGATCATAGAAACAGACTGATTTTCAGTTCCACTTTCTGCAATTCCATCTGTACTCTGCATAAGCATAGATTTGTCTACCTGTGCAATACTGCTTATCTTGTCCTCCAATTGTTTCTCGTCAAAATCAGCTGAATTAAGTACCGCAATACCATCATACAGAAATATCTCATTGAATTGCTTTTCGGCAATAGTCTTTATAGAATATTTCAAACCAAAACCCGTGACTATCAGTGCCGTGCAGCCTGCCACTCCCACAATTGTCATAAAGAAACGCTTTTTATATCTCAGCAAATTTCTCACAGTGACCTTTGCAAGAAAGTCAAGCCGATTCCATATAAAATCCACACGCTCCAGCAAAACACGCCGGCCATTCTGCGGTGGCTTTGGACGCATAAGCTGTGACGGCTGTGACTTAAGCTCTTTGATACAAGCGTAAAGCACCGCCGAGCAAGTGCAAATAACCGACACCACCAAGCAAAGCACCATATAAACAGGCTTGAACGGAGTGTCAATATCAGGAATGTTATATGAAATATTATAGCAACTATAAATTATCTTCGGAAAAATCTGCAATCCAACAGCAACGCCTATGCAACTTCCTGCTGATGCCGCTGTTGCTGCATAGAAAAGATACTTTCCGGCTATTCTTGCCCCACTGTATCCTAAAGCCTTGTATGTACCTATCTGCGTTCTCTGTTCCTCTACCATTCTAGTCATTGTGGTCAGGCACACAAGCGCCGCCACTAGAATAAAGAACACAGGAAACACCTTTGCAATAGAGTCGACCTTCTGAGCGTCCCCATAAAAGGAACTATAATCAGAGCTAGCCTCAAATCTGTCATACTGATAGAATGCAGGCGTTTTAACGGCTTCAAGTTCTTTTTTCGCTCCGGCTATCTCATCTTCTGCCGCCGCAAGCTGACCATTATATTCATCAAAAGCCGCCGTACTTCCTGTCTTTTTGTCTTCAAGAAGCTTTCCTGCCACTTCTTCAAGCTGTTGTGCTTTTAAAAGCTGTGACCTTGCAAGATACTTTGCACTAGAACCACTCTGTTCAGCCTTATTATAAGCCTCCTGAGCTTCCTCAACCGACTTCTGCGCCGTTGCCAAAAGCTCCGTAAGCTGATTTTCGTCGCAGGCAAGCGCCTGTTTCAAGATGTCAACTTTCTCCTGAGCGACGTCAATACTGTCCTGAGCGTCACTGCTTAGTTTTTCAAACCTTGCGTTCACACTGTCCTCAAAAAACTCCACCGCCTGAACGCTCTTATCTTTCACAGCCTGCTTGTACTCGTCGGAAAACGGGTCAAGCTCGTCAGTACCTTTGAATTTCACATAAAGCTCTGTGTAATAATCGCACACAAACTCGCTCTCAGGCACAAAAACGTTGCTTACCACAGTTCCGTTGCCAACTGTGGTCGCATCACGCTCATAGCCGATATAAAGTGGTGAAGCCACAATACCAACTATCCTGTATGTGTCAGTTGCCAAAGTATCAGTTATATTTTTTGACGAGTCAGGCTCGTTGATCTTTATCTCTCCGCCCACCTTAAAGGTGTTAGGTGAACTCATTTTTACCTCTACTGCGCACTCGCCTTTTTTTTCAGGAAGCCTGCCCTCTAGTAAAACAGGCTTATCAAGATTATTAGGGCTGTTCTCATCAACAACATTGTTGAAGGACATGAATTTCAGCACAAGGTTTTGATTTTCATGATAATAGAAAACGTCCTTAGAATATCCCGCCATAACGCCCTCAACGTTCTCTGCTTTTTTCACAGCCTCAACGTCCTCAGACTTAACGCCTATAGACGACATTAACTTAATATCCATAAGTCTGTTATCACTGAAATATTTCTCCGCCGTGTCTATCATATCAGGCATAGTCGCCTTGATACCAGAGAAAAATCCACAGCCAAGAAGAACTATCAGAAAAATAGAGAGAAATCTGCCCAACGAGTGACTTATCTCTCTGACAGTATCCTTTTTCAATGCACTTTTCATGACAGACCTCCCCTTTGTAATATCATTCTTCCCCGTCACTATCCGAAAAATCATCAAGACCTATCCTGCCCGATAGAATAAAATAAACAATCGCCGCAAGGACAAAAACGACAGGAGCAAAAATTATAATAGCTTTTTTAGCCCACTCAACCCCCAACGCTCCCGCAAGCATAAGACCCAGCACTCCTGAGATATCAAAAAACAAGATACAAAAATACGTCCTAAGTGCCGATACCGCAGGTGCAGTGTCCCCATCGGGGTCAGCTTTATCACTGAAAATATTTATCCTGCCTGCTGAAAACACAAGCAGAATAAACACCGCCATAGCAAGAAGACTCAGCACAAGATCCACCACATAAGGCTTTGTCCTGCCTGCCGTCATGCCCACTATCAGCACAAAGCAATCACACCCTATGCAGAACATTAGAGCCGCCGTATTTACCACCGTAAGCACTAGCTGAAAAGGCGTAAAAGGAACTTTTTTCATTTTATCTTAATCGCCGAACATTTCCTTAGAAAGCTTGCCAAGCTTCTCACAGCCGTCGATTATCTGTTTGTCTGTAGGAGTTGAGAAGTTCAATCTGAATGAAGCTGTCTTGTCAGACTCGCTTACCATGAAAGCATTGCCAGGAACAACGGCTACCTTATATTCTGCAACAGCCTTTTTGCAGAAACCAGTCATGTCACTGCCCTCCGGAAGAGTACACCAAATGAACAGACCGCCCTCAGGTCTTGTGAACTTGATCTGTGAAGAGAAATTCTTCTCGATCTGCTCTATCATAAGTTCGAGCTTATGCTTGTAAATCACTCTCAGCGAAGCAAGATGCGCTTCCATATCATTGTCCTTCATGAAGTTGTAAGCCAGCATCTGCGCCCAGATGTTTGTATGTACGTCAGCCACCTGCTTGCAGACAACTATCTTTCCGATTATCTCCTTTGGAGCGGAAATGTAGCCAACTCTGATACCAGGAGCAAGTATCTTCGAGAATGTTCTTGAATACATAACAAGACCGTCCTTGTCCATGCTCTTGATAGACGGGATAGCCTCACCCTTTATTCTCAGGTCGCCATATGGGTTATCTTCAAGTATCATAACACTGTACTTCTTAGCAAGCTCATATATAGCCTTTCTCTTTTCAAGAGAAGTTGTAAGACCAGTAGGATTCTGGAAGTTAGAAATGATGTAGAATACCTTTACCTTGCCTGTAGCGAAAGCTTCTTCAAGCTCTTTCAGGTCAACTCCGTCTTCATGAAGCGTGATACCCTTAAGCTCAACATTGTATGACTTGAACGCATTAAGTGAGCCTATAAAGCTTGGAGCTTCACAGCAAAGAACGTCGCCTGGGTCGCAGAGAACTTTACAAGCAAGCTCGTTAGCCTGCTGAGCACCGCTTGTGATGATAAGATCATCTCTCTCAGGGTCAAATTCACCCTTCTTTTCAAGTTCTTTCTTAAGAAGATCTCTCAGCGGAGTGTATCCCTCTGTAAGGCTGTACTGGAGTGCGCCGATAGGATTTTTCTTGAATATCTCTTCTGATATCCTATTAAGCTCGTCCACAGGGAATGCCTCAGGAGAAGGATTACCTGCCGCAAATGAAATTACCTCTGGGTCAGAAGTAAATTTAAGTATCTCTCTGATAGCAGAAGCCTGCAGATGAGAAACCTTTTCTGAAAACTTATAAGTCATATCTTTTTTACCTCTTTTTCTTAAAATACATAATATGATTATATCACATTTTTCCTATAAAATAAAGTGTTTACGCAAACTTTTTTTTAGTATTAACACTCTAAGCTCTATTTTTGTGCAATTTAAACAACTGCATATCCACCTGACATATGGACAAACCGTAATAAAACCCACCATAACAGCATAAGATCATATAAAAACAAGTCAGAAAGCAGGTTGACAGATGAAAAGACAAGGCTTTATAAAAGGCTCAGCAATATTGCTTGCAATGGTTCTGATAACAAAAATTCTGGGACTTCTCTATAAGATACCTCTTACTAATCTTCTGGGCGGCACAGGCATGGGATATTTCGCTTCAGCATTCTCAGTTTTCACACCAGTTTTCGCCATAGTCGTTTCAGGTATCCCCTCCACCATGGCTCGCCTTACCGCTGAAAACTATGCCCTTGAACGCTTTTCAAATATGCGTCATACCAAGCGAACTGCATTTTTTCTTTTCACGATCATCAGCGCAGCCGCTGCTGCAGTAATGATACTCACCTCAGATTTTCTGTCACGCAATGTAGTCGGCGAGCCAAGTACAAAATATGCTCTCATGTGCGTTGCCCCATCTATTATTTTCTGTACCATTATGTCAGTGGAACGCGGTTACTGTGAGGGCTTGCAGAATATGATACCGACCGCTGTATCAGAAGTGATAGAAACCCTTTTCAAACTTATCCTAGGTCTTGGTTTCGCCTACGGACTAATGTATCATATCTCCGATATATATGATAAAACAGGCATGATATTCGGCACAGCCTATGAAAACTCACGTCAGGCAGCCTCCGCCGCACTTCCATTTATAGCTGCCGCAGCTATCCTAGGTTCGTCCATAGCCTCTGCGATCGCCTGTCTGTATATTCTCATATCAGGCAAGATCAAAGGCGACAGCGTAACAAAGCAAATGCTTCAAAGAGATACCATAACAGACCCCACAGGAGCAACAGCCAAAAAGCTTGTCGTCTGCTGTCTTCCGATCGCACTTATCTCAGTGATAATGACCTTTGCCAACATGATAGATATGCTCACTGTCAATCCGTGTATCAAAACAGCCATGAAAGCTTCTCCACACACATTTGACAGCCTGCTTTCTGATAAGCTCACCACCGATATGCTCCCGAACTTCATTTACGGCTCTTATACTGGTCTTGCAGTGACAGTTTTCGGTCTTGTTCCGACCATCACCGCAATGTTTGGCAAAAGCATACTCCCCTCACTTGCCGAAAGCTGTGCCAAAAACGATAAAAAAGCCATGCAGTCAGGCCTTACAAAAATGCTCATCGTCACCAGTATCATAGCCATACCCGCAGGCATGGGCATCGCAGTTTTGTCAGAACCTATCCTGCGTTTTCTTTTTGGAGGCCGTGAAACTGAGATACAGGTCTGCATAATGCCAATGTCCATACTAGGAATAGCAGTAATATTCCTTGCCATAGCAACTCCCTGCTTTGCTATCCTGCAAACTCTGGGAAAACCTCACAAAGCCATAATAATTATGTTGGCAGGTGGAATTATCAAGCTATTTCTGAACATTATACTTATAAGACAGCCCATAATAAATATATCAGGAGCAGCTATTTCTACTCTTGTATCAGAGGTTTTCATATGCGTCCTATCCGTACGCTCAGTTTGCAAAATGACGGATCTAAAACCAAAAGTGAGCGAAATTTTCGTAAAGCCCACCTACGCCGCTATCATGTGCAGTGTGACAGCCGTTTTGTCACACGAAACACTTACGAAAATAGCCCATTTGCAAATAAATCATAGATTTGTGACCCTTTTTTCTATAGGAATTGGTAGCACAATGTACTTTTTTTGTTTATATTTATTGTGCGAAACGCCGAAAAATATTGTAAATTGCATATTTTCAAAAAAAAATCCGCAAAACCCTTGAAATTTTGAGCAAAATGGTTTATTATTAATAAGCACCCTTTTGGAAAGGTAATGATGTAATGAGCGATAAAATTAAGGAATTGCTTGCTAAAGACAGCTTTGATATCAATGATCTTGCGGATATCGTGGTAATTCTCAGAAGCGAGAACGGCTGCCCGTGGGATAAAGTCCAGACCCATAAGTCTATCAAGAAAGATTTTCTTGAAGAAGTCTATGAGGTCATGGAAGCAATTGACTGTGACTCTCCTGAAATGATGAGAGAAGAACTTGGCGACGTTCTTTTGCAGGTGGTTTTCCATACAGTTATCGAGACCGAAAACAACAATTTCAGACTTGACGATGTTATAACTGATATCTGTAAAAAGCTTATCATCAGACACCCACACGTTTTCGGAAGCGTAGAAGCTGACAACGTTGAAACAGTGCTTAAAAATTGGGACACTATCAAGAAAGAAACCAAGGGACAGGAAACTTATTCCGATACCCTTAAAAGCGTTCCAAAGAACTTTCCTGCACTTATGAGAGCTCAGAAGTTAAGCAAACGTGCCGCAAGAGCAGGTATCGAGTATGACAATGCTCATGATATCAGCGCACTTGAAAATGCTGTTAAGGCTCTTGAAAACAGTGCTGACAGTGATAAAGCCGTAGTTGCAAAACAGCTTGGTGAGATAATGTTCACTTGTGCTTCACTTGCAAGAAAGCTTGACCTTGACGCTGAAGAAGTGCTGACGGATACAAATAATAATTATATCGAAAAGTTTGAGAAAACAGAAAATGCTGTAAGGCAAAACGGGCAGGATATGACCGCCCTGAGCATAAATGAGCTTGACGCTTATTGGCGAGAGCAAAATGAATGAATAACTTTATTCGTTAAAAATAATTTGGAGGTAAAAACAATGACAAAGGCAGAACTGATCAATCTTATCGCAGAAAAGGGCGATTATTCAAAGAAGGACGCTGAGAAGGCACTTACAACTGTTATTGATTCTGTATCAGAGACACTTGCTAACGGCGAGAAGATCTCACTGGTAGGTTTCGGTACATTCGAGGTTAGAGAGAGAGCTGAAAAGACAGCTATCAATCCTCGTACAAAGGAGCAGATCACTGTTGCAGCTAAGAAAGTTCCTGCATTCAAGGCAGGCAAGGCTCTTAAGGACGCTGTAAACAAGTAATCTAAAGCTTATGCCACTCAGACCTAGCCTGCGGGTTAGGTCTTTTTTACTACAAAGGAGGAAAATATGCGGCTTGATAAATACCTGAAAGTCACAAGACTTATTAAACGACGTACCATTGCAAACGAAGCTTGCGATGCAGGCAAGGTGCTTGTGAACGATAAGATTGCAAGAGCTTCATATGACGTGAAAGTTGGCGACATTATCACCATAAATATGGGTCAGAAGCCTGTCAAGGTGGAAGTTCTCAATGTCACCGAGTATGTAAAAAAAGAAGAAGCAGCCGAGAATTATCGTGTTATCAGCTAAAAAAAAGAGGACCGCTCAATGCGATCCTCTTAATTTTTTATCTATTATGCATTTGCACTCAGATCATAATCTGACATATCAATATCAGAGAGATCGTAGTCATCATAATCATCATAATCACCATAGTCATCATAATCTGATTCAAGATCACCCTCTGCATTTACAAGCATATTGTAGACCTCGTCACCAAGAACTTTCTTTACATTGGCAACAAATCCATCACTGTCACAGCCTGCAAGGTATGTATTCATCTGATCGTCATTTGTCATGTCATAGATCTTGTCGCCTGACGGAACAGTGATATCAGAAGCCTCTGTCTTATTTCCTGTAACCGCCATTGTAACAAACTGCTTGCCGTTCATGCCAAACTCAACAGAAAGGTCAAGCTTGTCAGCAGTTGAAGCAGAAGCAAGCTCTACCCAGCCTGATACAGCCTGAGAATCAGATGTACCATTCACATCAAATCTAATAGTACCTGAAAATGCGTCACCCTCTTCTTTAAGGTCTTTGAGAGTAACCTCAGCCTCCATTGTGTCAAAGTTTATGCTCGGTGAAACTGCCATGGTAGGCTCAAGGGAAAGTCCACCGTCAGCAGAAGTCATGTCAGCGTCTATATCTGAATCAGCCGCAGTTTCCATTTTCATTGTGAACTTGCCATTTGTAACACCGTCAACAGTATTTGTAGAACCCTTGAATGATGCACTGCCCTCACTGCCCATGTTAAGGCTAAAATCAACAGCCACAACGTCGTCCTTAAGAATGGTGTAAAGAGTTGCACCCTCGCCGTCTTTTTCAAAGCTAAAGCCCGCAAAATCATCACCGCTGTAGTAAGCGTTAAATGTTGCAGTTTCGTCAAGATTATCGCTTGCAAAAAGTGAATCCATAGAATCAGCATACTGTGAGATTATCTCATCATATGACATACCAAGCTTGTCAGCAACGCCTGCCTTGCTGAACATATCTTTAAGCGTAGCATCGTCCTTAGCCTTGTCAAGAACAGCCTTAAAAGCAGCCTTTACATCATTGCCTGAGATAGTGTATTCCTTAGTTGTATAGCTGTACTCGTTTCCGTCAATGTCACCAGTCTTTTTCTCGCCGTCAACAGGCTTAGAAAGAGTCCTCCATAACCTTCTTGTATTCCTCCAGATCCTTTTCAAGTGCGTCAGTATCAAAATCAACATCAGCGCCCTCAGCAGAATCAAAGAGAGAGTCAAGGTCAATGCCCTGTGAAGAAAGCTCACTACCTACCTTGTCTTTAAGGCTGTCAACGTTAACCATAAGATAAGCGTCAGAAAGCTCAGGTATCTGAACATAAGCCGACTTGTTATCTCTAGAATATACAGCATTAGCAGACACAAGATTATTTCCGCCATATGTCAGCGAAACATCTGCTGCAGTGTTGTTTCCCTTCTGCTTTGTAACAGTTGTCACAGAAATTGGCTGTAAGCTGACACCTGCCTCCTCTGTGAAGCCCTCGCCGAATGAAACAGTAGCCGTTGCGTTGTAAGCAAAATCAAGTTCGCCCTTGATAGCCTTTTCAGCCGTGCCAAGAGTGTTGTTTATATTATCTGCCACCTGAGTAAGCTTAGCCTTGCCGCCCTCAGTTTTACCATCATTACTGTCTTTATTTACAAAATAATAGCCAAGACCTGAACCAACTATGCTAAGACCCAAAACGCCTGCCAATACAGGTGTAAGCACCTTATTTTTTACCATTTTATTTCCTCCTTAAAGAAACTCATGTTTCTGTTCGTATTTAAAATATAACATGCTTTTAACAATTTGTCAATAGACTAACATATTACAAATCAGCTACAAATGTCCCTAAAATAACAAAAAGAGAGGCACAAGGCCTCTCTTCATCATATTCTCTTATCAGCCAAATTCAAATCCGCCAGTCCTCACTCTGTCGATAAAGTCCCCGAGAATATCAGTATTGGTTTTCGATACCGAGTGCAGGAGATAAATAGCCCCCGGGTGAGCCGCATTCACAAGCTTTTCAAGAGCCTGTCCTTCATCAGGCTGATTGTTCACGTCCCAATCAGCGTAAGCAAAGCTCCAAAGCTCAGTCTTATAACCGCAGTTTGCCGTCACTCCAAGAGAGAACTCCGAAAACTCGCCCATAGGCGGTCTGAACACTGTCATGGTATAATCATAGTTTTCCTCCATATACTTATGGAAATCGTTTATCTCCGACTCACATTCCGCCTGTCCAAGCGTCGGCATAGAATAATGGTGTACCGAATGATTTCCCACAATATGCCCCTCGTCTATCATACGCTTCACAAGCTCAGGATTTTTCTCTGCATAATCCTGCAAAAGAAAAAACGTCGCCTTGACCTTTTTCTCTTTCAGCACATCGAGGATCTTTTCAGTGTATCCGTTCTCATACCCCTGATCAAAGGTCAGATATATCTTGTCATCATTATTTATAGCCTTTGCGTTAAGCTTGCCGTATTGTGCATTAAAATCAAGCGCACCAGTCGTCCTGTTCTTTTCGTCCACAAGAACGCCTTGACCATATCCGACCTTGTCATGTGAAAGCCCCGAAAGATCTATCTTTTCCTTTGCGGTTTTCTTTCCCACAGCAACAGGCTCGATGACCGCCGAGCTTGTTCCCTCTGATGAATTTCCCTCACGCACTATCACTGTCCTGCCACAAGCACTGAGCGCTACAACTGCACAAATAAGTGCCATGCAATTTCTTATCTTCATATGAAGCCCTCCGTTTTCTTATCATCTTATACTATTATGTTCAGAAAACGTCTTTATACAAAAATACGTTTCAGGTAAATTCTGACGTAAAACAAAAAAGGCGGCAAAAACTACCGCCTTTAAATATCAGTTATGACTCAAGATAGGACTTCACCAATGCCTGCAAAAGTTCATCTCTGTCAATATGACGAATAAGACTTCTGGCATTATTGTATGTCGTTATGTAGGTCGGGTCCTCAGAAAGAATATAACCTACGATCTGATTAATAGGATTATAGCCCTTCTCTTTCAGAGCGTCATATATAATTGTAAGTGTCTTTTTCAGCTCAGCCTCCTTGTCGTGCTGTACTGAAAATTCCATAGTTTGTTCGTGCATTATGCTCAGCCCCTCTGCAATGTATTAATATCAGCAATACGCCTGATATTATTATACTCCATTTGTTTCAAAATAACAAGTCAAAAAGCAAAATTTATGCACTTTATACAAATCAAGCACTATATTTTTTACATTCTGAGTTCAGCACCGATAGCCTTGAGAGCTTCAAGAACTTTCTTCATAGCCTTGTCAGCCTGCTCGTCAGTAAGCGTGCCGTCATGTGAACGCATTGAAATGGAGTATGAAACAGACTTCTTGCCCTTTTCGATCTGCTCGCCCTTGTAAACGTCAAAAAGCGTTACCTTTTCAAGTATCGAGCCAACAGCCTTGCTTATAGTCTTTTCAAGAAGAGCCGCAGGAATATCGTCATCACAAACGATAGACAGATCTCTTGTTGTAGCAGGATACTTAGGCAGTGGCTTATATGTCTTCTGAGCAACACAGCTTGCCATAAGCTCAGGAACATTTATCTTGCCCACATAAGCTCTTGCGTCAATGCCGTAGTTCTCCAGAACTCTTGGGTGAAGCTCTCCAAAAATGCCGATCTCCTCACCATTTACTTTAACGACAGCAACTCTGCCTGGGTGGAAAGCATAGAACTCGTCAAAGCTACATTCAGCAGTAGCCTTTTCAAATTCAACTTTCTGTGCGCCAAGCTTAGAGAGCAGACCCTCGACAAAACCCTTTATGTCATAGAAATCAGCCTTCGTCTCAGTGTCATAGAAACCAAAACCAAGTCTTTCAGGTTCGTTAGGAAGCACCTCTCCCTCAACAGGTATATACTCGTTTCCTCTCTCGAAGATATAGCACTCAGGGTTGCGGTAGCTGTAGTTTCTTGCAAGCACTTCACATACAGACGGAATGATAGTCGTTCTCATAACGCTGGTGTCCTCGCCAAGAGGGTTTGTGATAACAACTGTCTTTCTAAGTTTTGAGTCAGCAGGAAGATTTATCTTGTCAAAATACTTAGGGGAAATGAATGAGAATGTAGATATCTCGTTAAGACCCATAGCGAGCATAGATCTCTGTATATGTCTGTCAAACTTCTGCGCCTCGGTGAGCTTAGCCTGTGCAACGCCTCTAACGATAGTGTTTGGAATCTTGTTGTAGCCGTAAAGTCTAGCAACTTCCTCTGCCACGTCAGCCTTGCAGGCAATGTCCACTCTGTACCATGGCGAAACTACCTTGCCGTCCTTTATCTCAAAGCCAAGCCTTGTGAGATATTCCACCATGTCGCTCTCAGGTATTTCAGTACCAAGAAACTTATTTATCCACTCAGGGTCAAAATCCACCGTCTTAGGTGTCTCGTCCTCGTAATTCTCATCAATGTAAGTCTTTACGACCTCACCTGCACCAAGCTCTTCAACAAGCTGGAAAGCTCTCATAAGAGCCTCATAGCACTCATGTGGGTCAAGACCCTTTTCATATCTTGCAGAAGCGTCAGTTCTCATGCCAAGCTTCTTGGCTGTAGTTCTTACGCTCGCACCGTCAAAGCAAGCAGACTCAAATACAACAGTAGTTGTATCGTCCATGATACCGCTGTATTCGCCGCCCATAACGCCTGCTACAGCAACCGGCTTTTCAGCGTCAGCAATAACGAGCATCTCTTCTGAAAGCTCTCTTACTTCTCCGTCAAGAGTTGTGATAGTTTCTCCTGCCTTAGCGTTTCTGATGTTTATCGATGCGTCCTTAACATATCTCAGGTCAAAAGCGTGCATCGGTCTGCCGTATTCAAGCATAACATAGTTTGTGATATCAACAAAGTTGTTGATAGGTCTAACGCCGCAGCCTCTGAGTCTTTCTCTCATCCAACGAGGTGACGGACCTATCTTTACATTCTTTACGATACCGGCCATGTATCTCTTGCAAAGATCAGTGTTGTGTATCTTTACCTTGAGCATATCGTTGATATCTCCATCAATGCCCTTGAACTCAGGTTTCTTGACTTTCAGCTCTGTGCCGAAAGTAGCCGCAGTTTCTCTTGCAAGACCGATAACAGAAAGGCAGTCAGGTCTGTTTGAAGTTATCTCGAACTCAACAGTTGTGTCATTGTATCCAATAGCCTCATGTATATCCTTGCCTACAGTCTTGTCGCAGTCATCGCCAAGAATGAAAATTCCGTCCTCTATAGCATATGGGAAATCGTGAACAGAAAGTCCAAGCTCGCCCAGAGAGCAAAGCATACCATTAGAAGCAACGCCTCTCAGCTTGCCCTTTGTTATCTTCACCTGCTTGCCCTCATGTAGAACAGATGACTTGTGCTTTGCAACTGGCACAAAATCGCCCTCGTGAACGTTCTGAGCACCGGTAACTATCTGAACAGGCTCGTCCTCTCCAACATCTACCTGAGTGATGAACATATGGTCAGAGTCAGGGTGACGCTCCATAGAAACTACCTTGCCCACAACAACGTTAGAAATATCCTTGCCCTCCTGCTCAAAGCACTCTACCTTTGAGCCTGAAAGCGTCAGAGCGGAAACAAAATCCTTTATCGGCATATCGCAGTCAACATAGTCTGCAAGCCATTTCATTGACAAATCCATTTATTATTCCTCCGTAATCTTATCATTTACCGCAGTTTTGTATCTTCTCATCCAAGTCCTTTAAAAACAGTGGTCTATAAATATAGAAATCCTTCCACCGCTTTATGTTCACAGTATACTTTATCCCGAAATTATCAGTTATCTCAGCTTTCATGCTGTCATTGACACCATTTGTGCTGTGAACTATGGTCTTGAACTCTCTAATATCCGTATATTTTATAAGCAGTTTAGCCTTAGGCACATACATATATCTGTCAAGTAGATAAAAGGTCTTGTATTTGAACTCGCTTCCCTCTATCTCGCTTTCCAAAGCCAGCATATCCTGAGCGTCAAATTGCTCCAGCCTTGCAAGGTTCCCTCTGTATTGTTTTACCTGCCTTTTAAATCCTCTTATTCCGATAAAAAGCAGGATACCCAGAAAAATCACCAGAAACCCACATAGCACGAGCATATCCCATGCACTCTGCTGTTCTTTTACAAGCATGACCGATAACCCACCGCCAACACCTACTATCAGCGCCATAAGTGTGCTGATAGCCGCCGACGTTACAAGCTTAGCCTTTGACGGCACAAGCTTTCTGTAAAGCCTGCTCTGGCTCATAACTTCATTCATCAGAACTGCTCTAAAAATCTCATATCGTTCTCATAAAGCAGACGCATATCATTGATGTTGTATCTGCCCATTGTTATTCTTTCAAGACCGATACCAAATGCAAATCCGCTGTAAACCTCAGGGTCAATGCCACAGCCCTCAAGTACCTTAGGGTGTACCATACCTGCGCCGAGAAGCTCTACCCAGCCCTCCTGCTTGCACATTGAACAGCCCTTGCCATGGCAGTTGAAGCACATAAGGTCAACTTCAGCAGAAGGCTCTGTGTATGGAAAATGGTGCGGACGAAGTCTTATCTGAGTGTCCTCGCCGTAAAGACGCTTCATAAGAAGCTCCAGCGTACCCTTAAGGTCAGCCATAGTGATGCCCTTGTCGATAACAAGACCCTCTATCTGGTGGAACAGCGGTGAATGTGTAGCGTCCACTGTGTCAGAACGGTAAACTCTGCCCGGTGAAATGATTCTTATAGGTGGCTTTCTCTTTTCCATTGTTCTTATCTGAACAGAAGAAGTCTGTGTTCTAAGAACAACGTTCTCATTGATGTAGAATGTATCCTGCGTATCTCTTGCAGGGTGAGATTTAGGCATATTCAGTGCCTCGAAGCAATAATGGTCTGTTTCAACCTCTGGACCGTCAACGATGTCAAAGCCCATGCCAAGGAACACTTCCTCTACCTCTTCAAGAGTAGCGTTCAGAGGGTGAGGTCTGCCTATTCTTGTTTTCTTGCCCGGAAGCGTAACGTCTATGGCTTCCTCTGTAAGCCTTACCTGCTCCATTTTGCTCTTAAGCTCTTCCTTACGCTTATTGAGAGCGTTCTCGATATCAGCTCTTACCTTGTTTGCAAGCTGACCGATAACAGGTCTTTCCTCTGCGGAAAGCTTGCCCATTTGCTTAAGTATGGAAGTTATCTCTCCCTTTTTGCCAAGAAATCTTACTCTGAAATCTTCCAACAGCTTGGCGTCATCAATATGTGAAAGTTCTTCTTTCGCACGCTCGTCAATGCTTTTCAACTGTTCTTTCATTACTTATCCTCCTATAAAAATAAGCCCTGCCCCGACTAAACAGGACAAGACTTTGAAATTCTTGTTTATACCACCTATCAGTAAAGAGCCAACACTCTCCCGTCCTTAACGCAGACAGACGTTCACGCTTACTAAAGACTATCTCTCATTCGGCATGACCACTCGCAAGTGAACTTCATTTTGTCAGGATATAAAGCCGCTTTCAGAAAACGCACACACGCCGCAGCTTCTCTCTGAAGACCCTTAGCAAAACTACTCTCTCGGTCATAGTGTTTTAAGTGTATTGATACAATAATATGTTATCACATTCTGCCCCACATTTCAAGGGCTTAACAAAAAGTTTACAACTACAGCCCATGCTTATGAAGCCTGTCCCACTTCATATCCTCCTCGGAGTAATAATCGTCCTCCTCGTCCTCTATCTTGTTGTATTCCTTGTGTGGATAACCTATCTTCTCATAAAAGTCATTGATAAGCACAAGCTTGCCCTTAGTGTCCTGAAAGCTCAGAGCTATCATACCGTCCTCAGGCACAAAAGCTTTCTCCCTGCCCTCTTTGTCCTTTACCACAAAGCTTGACTTCTCCACATTTTTCAGCACGCAAACGAGTCTGCCCTTATTCGTCTGATAAGACTTCTCTACCTCCTCATAGTAAAGGCAAATGTGCAGATAGCTTTTAGAAAGTCCCATGCGCTGAGAGTGTTCAATGTGATCCTCATATATCCTCGTGTAAACATCAGCGTCCCGTGAAAGCGAGTAATACCAGTACATAAGCCCGCCCACAGAACAATTGCAAGCCCCCAGCAGTATAAGCAGAACCTTTGCAAAGACCGCGCTTGCAAACACCGCACCAATTATGATGATAACGACCCCAAGCAGGATATTCTTATACATATTCCTCTGCATTTTCCTGTGTTCTTGGATATCATGTGCCGCCTTGACCTGCCTCTCCGCCCTTGACAGCTTCGGAGGATATTCATAAACCGCCTGCAAAACATTCACCTCTCAACTCTTTGACTTTTCCATAGCAAGCACAGATTTTGTATAGCGTTTTTGCTTTCTAACAGAATGAAAAAAGTCTCTTATTATCATTTGAACTTTCAAAATCTTTTGATATCAACGTTCTTAATGTGTCTCTGCACTCCTCAATCTGCCTATACAGAATTGCGTTCTCAGATCTTAGTTCTTCAATCTTGTCAATCATTTTATGGTTTAATGACATAGATTGTGTCAACAAATCATACATTTCGTAATATGTTTTATTCCTCATTATTTGTACCTTCCCTTCACATTATGCCTGTACTATATGTGTCCACTATTAATAAAGGAGATACACAGCCCAACAAGGGTTAGGGTTTACGTCTAAACCATTTGGGCAGGACTCTATGTACACAACATAGTACACATCGCCTCTCTTATTGTACTCATAGTCAATATAATCTTTGTAAAGTTTCATGAAATCATTAAGGGTAGATACGCTCTCTCCAAAGTGTATGGTATCAACAGTATCATAACTTGACTCATTTGGAATAAGTTTTTTTTCAAGCATCGAAAAATATTCTTCTAACGTGTTATAATCTATGCCGTACTTCCAAAACTCCGTATAATGTTTCTTGATATACTCCGCCTTTCCTCTTGAATATGCTGTAAGTTCTGCCTTCATTGCATCTATATCAGCCTGTGTGATTTTGTCACTCTTCTTAGTTGTCGCCGTCACGACCCCCGAATACTTGCCATAGTGATTATTATTCGTCTTTTTGTCGTCCTGCTTGCAAGCCCTTATCTTGAACTGATACTTTGTCGCAGGCGCAAGCTTCTTCACAGTGTAGCTTGTCCCTGTGGTCTTGCCTATCTCTTTCCATTCGCCTTTTATTTTCTGATAAATGCGGTAATTTGTACAGCCTATCTTCGTCCAAGAAAGCTTAACGCTGTCAGTGCCAACACTGCTTACCTTTAGCCCCTTGCAAGCCTGCGGATTGGTCGCCGTGTTCCAGTTTGCGGAATATTCTCCGTAAACTTTCTTGCCCTTTACAGTCTTGTATGCCCTTACTTTAAAATTTTCTCTCGTTGCATTAGGCAGCTTCTTAACTGTGTAGCTCGTACCCTTGCAATCCCCAAGCTTGTTGTACTTGCCGTTTTTTCGCATATAAACAGTGTAACCGCTCGCACCCTTTACCTTGCTCCATTTGAGCTGTATCTCACTGTTTGAAAGCGTCTTTGATTTAAGCCCCGTTACCTTGCCAACACTCGCCGCTTCCGCAACGATAGCCGTCTGTGAGAATATCCCCATATCCTCCGCCGCAGGTACAACAGCCCCTGTGCCCATAAGCATTGCCGCCATAACAACAGCCGCCGTTTTCTTCATACCATTCTTCATAAAAAGCACCTCTCCCGATTCTCTATAATTCCCCATATGTCATGGTAATATTATATAATACCATAAAGCCAAATATTTGTCAATACTTTTACAAAAAAATATAAAATGTTGAAAATTGCAAAATAAAATATCCTGCAAAATTCCGTAGGGGCGAACACTGTTCGCCCGTCGAAGCAACAAACAAAAAGCACAACACCCACCAAGAGCATTGTGCTTTTATCATATCTAAATCAATCAGCTATTCTTCTTGCTGTCATTCTCTCTTATCTCAACACGGCGTATCTTACCGCTGATAGTCTTAGGCAGCTCGTCCACGAACTCAACTATTCTAGGATACTTGTAAGGCGCAGTTGATTGCTTAACATAGTTCTGAAGCTCCTTAGCAAGCTCAGGAGAAGCAGTGTAGCCCTTTGCAAGCACGATAGTAGCCTTAACTACCTTGCCTCTGATAGCGTCATCAGCCGCCGTGATAGCGCACTCAAGTACAGAAGGGTGTTCCATAAGGATACTCTCTATCTCGAAAGGTCCTATACGATAACCCGAAGCCTTGATAAGGTCGTCCGTTCTTCCAACATACCAGTAGTAGCCGTCATCGTCCATGTAAGCAGTGTCGCCTGTGTGATACATACCAAATCTCCAAGCGTTGTCCGTTGCCTCAGGGTTTCTGTAATACTCCTTGAACAGCGCAGGGTTCTCGCCTCTCTTAGCGTAAACAACGATCTCGCCTGTCTCGCCTACCTTAACAGGCTTGCCCTCGTTGTCAACTATACCGATATTGTAAAGCGGTGTAGGCTTGCCCATTGAGCCCGGCTTTGGCTCCATGCCGTAAAGATTGCCCACAAGCACAGCGCCCTCTGTCTGACCGAAGCCCTCCATAAGCTTAAGACCTGTGTACTCATACCACTTGTTGAATACCTCAGGGTTAAGAGCCTCACCGGCGATACAGCTATATTTCAGTGAAGAAAGGTCATAGTTTTCAAGACCCTCCTTGATGAAAAATCTGTACATTGTCGGAGGTGCGCAGAAAGAAGTAAGCTTGTAATCCTGAATTACTTTCAGCACGTTTGCAGGAATAAATCTGTCGAAGTCATATACAAAAGTTGTTGCACCGCAGATAAACTGACCAAACATCTTGCCCCATGCACACTTAGCCCAGCCTGTTTCAGAAACAGTAAGGTGCAGTGAGTTCTCGTCAAGATGATGCCAGTGCTTAGCAGTGATAATGTGTGCCGCAGCCAGTGAATACTTGTGCAGTACCATTTTAGGATATCCAGTCGTACCAGAGCTGAAATACATAAGCATTGACTCAGTAACGTGTGTTTCGATCCTCTCAAAAGTCTTTGGATACTTGTCCATTTCGCTGAGAAAATCTATCCAACCCTCTTTAGCACCGTGAGTGATAAACTTCTCTTTCATGCCGCTGTACTGCTCAAGAGCTGAATCCACCTGATTAGGAACATCGTCCTCCGCAGTTGCCACGATATAAGATATAGACGCAGCGTCAAAGCGGTAAACATAGTCTTTTTTCTTGAGCTGACAAGTTGCAGGCACAAGGATAGCGCCTATCTTCATAAGACCGTAAGCAAGGAACCAGAACTCATAATGACGTTTAAGAACAGCCATAACAAAATCGCCCTTCTTAACTCCGTGTGCCAGCATCATGTTAGCCACCTGACTGCTCTTTTCAGAAAGATCCTTGTAAGTGAAGATATGCTCCTCACCCTCCTCGTTGACCCACTGCATAGCCACCTTATCAGGCACGTTCTTAGCCAGCTCGTCTATAACGTCATATGAGAAGTTGAAGTTCTCAGGCAGGTCAAGCTTAAAGCTTTTAAGTCTGCCCTCGCTGTCAAGCTCCTCGTCAACAAACCTCTTGTAAAAATCAGCCATTACAAAACTCATATATGAAATCCTCCGTTTTAATTATATCCTGTTTATCTCATGACAAATGCTCACTATGTCCTGCGGAACTTCCGCAATATACTTCGCACCTGCATTTTCAAGTTCTTCTCTGCCCCTGAAGCCCCATTCACAGCCAATGCAGTCAAGACCCGCATTTTTTGCCGTCATAACGTCCACATCAGAATCTCCGATAAGCACAGCTTCCTCAGCCTTGACCCCAAGCGTGCCAAGAATATTGTATATTATCTCAGGCGCAGGCTTTGTCGGAACACCGTCCTTTTTGCCCTCGATCAGGTCAAAATCTTTCTCACCGAAAATATTCTTTACAATGTAGTTCACAAAGCCGTCAGGCTTGTTTGAAGCCACCGCCGTCATAATGCCCTCATTGCGAAGCGTGTCAAGCACCTCGCAGATATGCTCATAAGGCTTGGTCTTGTTCACACATCTCTTGTTGTATTCCTCAGAGAACTCAGCATGATACTTTTTGATGTTCTCCTCGCTTCTCAGCTTCTCAGGCAAAGCCCGCTCAACAAGCTTCAAAGTACCATTTCCCACTAAATGCTTGTAGGTATCATAATCAAACACAGGAAACCCATATCTCTCAAGAACCGCATTCATGGCGTCCCCAAGATCATAAATAGAATTTACAAGCGTTCCGTCCAAATCAAAAATAAATAGCTTTTTCATAAAACCAGCTATATAAAAAGCCTTTCCTCCCTCCGACTTTCCATAAACTTGTCGGTCACCATGCACTAATTCTTACACTTATCGCAAGTTTATACACATATCATAACTTTGTACACTTATCATAAGTTTGTACATCAATCGCAAATTTATACACTTGTCTAAAAATCACGAGATTTATTATACACTGATATTGTGGCTTGTTTATGAACATACACACCTGTAATTGTTAAATTAAAATTCACAAAGATATCTATGTGATACATATTTACGTGAATAAGCAAATTGTTTTAAACAAATATAGTCTGTTCAGCAAATATTTTAAGCCCTATACATATTAAAATAACTCCCCCAACTATCCTTGCCTTGCTTTTGAGTTTTCCGCTGAATTTGTTACCAAGCATAAACCCACAGAACGATAAGGCCGCCGTAACAACACATATAAAAGCTGCCGACCTGACTATGCCCACACCAAGTGCCGCAAAGCTTATGCCCACAGCCAGTGCATCCACAGAGGTGGCAAATCCCTGCACAAGCACCGCCCCGAAAGTGAGCCTGCCCCCTGTCTGGATCTCATCGTCCCCCGAACCGCATATCATGTTCAATCCTATGAACCCAAGCAGTATCAAAGCTATCCAGTGGTCGAACCTCTCTATGTATTCCGCAAAATTCATGCCCAGCGCATAGCCGATCGCAGGCATTATCCCCTGAAAAAGCCCGAATATGATACTGCACATCAATGCTCCCCTGACTCTCCCTTTTCTGACGCAAAGCCCATTGGTGACCGATACCGCAAAAGCGTCCATAGAAAGTCCACACGCAGTAAGAAAAAGCTCAAAAATACTCATATGATCCCCCTGTATAATGTATAAAAACAGCTTTACATTCAATCTTGACTTCCCTTATATTTTTATCTGCACCCACACTTTTTACGCCTGCTACCACACCTTTTCTGTAGGGGCAAACAACGTTCGCCAGTCGAAGCAACAAACCCATGCTTGCATCAAACAAAATAGCCCCCACTCAACAAAAAAACGCCATCTCCGTAAAATACAAAATAACATCTTTGCATTTTCCGAAAACAGCGTCATACCGTTATATTTTGTTAATCCTCACACTTTGAAGCAAGAAGCGAACTGTATTGATTTCTGAACTGCTCAAATCTGCCCTCGTCAAGAGCCTCTCTTATCTTCTCCGTGAGCGTGTTGTAGAAATACAGATTGTGCATAACTGCCAGCCTGCCGCCCAACTGCTCCTCAGACTTGAATAGATGACGAATGTATGCCCTGCTGTGATTACGGCAAGCAGGACAATCGCAATGCTCGTCAATAGGTCTGGGGTCAGTTTCATACCTTTTATTAGTGATGTGCATAATGCCGTTCCATGTGAACAGCGTTCCATGACGTGCATTTCTGCTTGGCATTACGCAGTCAAAGAAGTCCACGCCTCTGTAAACAGCCTCGATTATGTTTGTCGGTGTGCCAACGCCCATAAGATATCTCGGCTTATCCTTTGGCATAAAAGGCTCGACCTTTTCTATAATGTTATACATTACCTCAGTAGGCTCACCCACCGCTAGACCGCCAATAGCAAAGCCCGAACAGTATTCCATTTCTCTTATGCGCTTCATATGCTCGATACGCAGATCCTCATAAGTACAGCCCTGATTGATACCGAACAGCATCTGATGCTTGTTTATAGTCTCCTCAAGTCCGTTGAGCCTTTTCTGCTCAGCGACACATCTCTCAAGCCACCTTACCGTTCTATCACAGCTTGCCTTTGAATAGCTATGCTCAGCAGGGTTCTCTACACACTCGTCAAACGCCATTGCGATAGTAGACGCAAGGTGCGATTGTATCTGCATACTCTCCTCAGGGCCCATAAAAATCCTGCGACCGTCAACATGAGAGTTGAAGTACACGCCCTCCTCTTTGATTTTACGCAGCTTGGCCAAAGAAAATACCTGAAATCCACCGCTGTCTGTAAGAATAGGCTTGTCCCAGTTCATGAACTTGTGAAGTCCACCCATTTTGTATATAACGTCATCGCCCGGTCTGACGTGCAAATGATAGGTATTGCAAAGCTCCACCTGAGTTTTAAGCTCATTTTTTAAATCAATGGAAGAAACTCCGCCCTTTATCGCCGCCGAAGTTCCCACGTTCATAAAAACAGGTGTCTGTATAGTTCCATGAACAGTTTCAAACTGCCCCCTGCGTGCAGCACCCTCTTGTTTAAGTAATGTAAACATAAATTCTCCTTATAAATTATTTTTTCAGCCTATTCCATATCATACAGCTTCATAGTTTCAATATTTCTGTACTCATGCTTTTCATAATATCCAATAAGCTCTCCCTCATCATTTCTGAGAGCTATCATGTAAACGTCCTTATTTTCCTTTTCGTTGCGGAAAGTATACACCTTGTTGTTACCCTTGTCCTTTTTGAACCATGCAATGACCTGCTCTATCTTGTCATTAGAATCCCCGTTGTGACAGCCCTTTATGGACCTGCCCACAAGAGCCGCTCCTCCACGCTTTTCATATCTTTTGACCGCTGTCGGGTTCATATATACTATCGTATGCTCAAGGTCGCAAATAACCACAGGTGCATCGTCTGCGTCAATAACGCTCTTAAAAAAGTTATTTTCCATTTCCGTTCTCCTTTATAATATCATTCCTGCCCCTTATTCCTTTAAGCACCATATCAAGAGGCACACCAAATATTTTTATGCAAAGCACCAATACAATAGGTATCGCTGTAAGTGACAAATAAAGCTCCCAACGTTCAGGAAAAGCCTTTGCAAGATATGCCTGATAACCATAGTATGTGAGCATATAAACTATAGTTCTGTGCCAGAAATACACCTGCAAAGTCCTGGAGCCGCACTTTGTTATCAGTGGAATCTTCACATCAAGCCCAATACCAAGCACCGCCAAACAAAGCAGTGCCGAGATACCCATAACAAGAAGCCTGCTCAAAAAAGTGCAATCCATGTCCGTTGCTTCAGATATGGCAAAATAAGAGTTTCTTCCCGTAAGAAGCATTCTCAGCGGATAAACAAGCTTTGTTTTTCCAAAGCAGAAATAAGCCCAAATGCCTATCACTCCCAAGGACAGCACCCTTACATACCACTTCTTCACAAAATCAGCAACCTTTTCAGGGTCAAGCACATATCCGCAGTAGTAAAACGGGAAAAACACCACTATCCTGGATAGCTCATATTCATCGCCCACGCTAGGGTCATACCCTGCCGCAAGCGCCGTCACCATAGCCGCCGTAAGCACCGCCCAAGGTCTGCTGTTTCTTAACAGATAGCAAAGCCCCATAAACGCCGCCATTGCGAACATATACCAGTATACACCGTCGCCGCCTAAAAGGTCAAAGAATATCTCGCCATCACTGTTTTCCTTGTCAAAATCCGTCTGAAATCTCACCTGCGACCAATAATTCAGGCATTTCATTAACATTCCGATAACAACAAATCCAAGCGTCTTTCCAAGCACTTTCCTGCCGTCATCATGCCCCCTGTTGAACAGTCCTGATATGAATAAAAACAACGGCATATGAAAAGCATACAGAAACACAAATGCGCCGCTGAAAACCTTTGCCTGCGGTACACCTGTTTCACCACCGCCGTCACCAAAAAGCTTGACAGTGCTGTCGTCTATCAAATGCCCCAAGACCACAAGCACTATAAGCAGAAATTTCAGATTGTCATATAAATACAGTCGTTTCTTCTCCCCTGACTTAATGTCATTCATATAGAAAAAACCTCCGTAAAACAAAGTTTGAAATGAGATATCATCGCCGCAGGCGATACCTTAATTCCTCACTCAGATATTATGAGCATACAATCACCAAAGCTGAAAAATCTGTATTTCTCCTCCACAGCTATCTTGTAAGCATTCATAGTGTTCTCATAACCCATAAATGCAGAAACAAGCATTATAAGCGTGCTTTCAGGCAGGTGAAAATTAGTAACAAGTCCGTCAAGCACCTTGAACTCAAAGCCAGGATAAATAAATATCTCCGTGTAACCATCACATGGAACTATCTTTCCGTCATTGAATGCCGCCACGCTCTCCAGTGTCCTGCATGAAGTAGTACCCACCGCAATAACACGTCCGCCATTTTTCTTCGTTTCGTTTATCATGTCTGCAGTTTCACGGCTAAGCTCATAATGTTCCCTGTGCATCTTATGGTCAAGGACCTTGTCCTCCTTAACAGGTCTGAACGTGCCAAGACCAACGTGCAAAGTAACATACGCAATGTTCACACCCATTGCCTTTAAGTCCTCAAGCTGCTGCTCAGTGAAATGCAGACCGGCAGTCGGCGCAGCAGACGAGCCAAGCTCATGAGCATAAACCGTCTGATATCTGTCCTTGTCCTTCAGCTTTTCAGTAATATAAGGCGGCAAAGGCATCTGACCTATCTCGTCAAGTGTGGCAAAGAAATTCTCCTCGCACTCAAATCGTGCGATACGGTTTCCGTCCTCCAACACATCAATTATCTCCGCTTTCAGCTTACCACCGCCGAAAACAAATCTTGTGCCGATCTTGGCTTTTTTGCCGGGTCTGCAAAGAATCTCCCAGACCATGTTCTCTTTCTGCTCCACAAGCAAAAACTCAATGAACGAGCCTGTGTCCTCACGCTCTCCGTATATCCTCGCAGGAAGCACCTTTGAGTCGTTAAGCACAAGCAAGTCACCTTTTTTGAGATAATTGCATAGATTATAGAAATGGTCGTGTACCACCTCTCCCGTCTGCCTGTTTATCTTCATCATTCTCGAAGCATTTCTAGGCTCGACAGGGGTCTGTGCAATAAGCTCCTGCGGCAGGTCATAATAAAAATCCGATCTTTTCATATTGTTGATATCAAGCATTTTAAATATCTCCTATTTATTTAAAATATAATAATTATAATAATGTAGGGAACAGCGTCCTCTACGTCCCACTCTCACCATTCTCAAAGTCCTTATTCCAACAACTGTCAACATTCTTTAAAACCATTTAATTTCATATAAACTTATTAATTTACAGAAAATTAAAATATTTTTATCTATATGTATTGACAGAACGCTAAATATTTGTTATCATTAAACAGAACAGATAGAGGTGCAGTTGAAATGAGTATCATTTTTCGTGTGACCCCACACAACAGCGTCCCAACGCCTATGGTAAATGAGAAAGGTAAAACTGCCGAAGCGGAGTATCGGGAACACTCCTGCTGACTGTTAGTTTAATAGACTATCAGTTGTCATCATTACAAATGGTGGAGTGCTATCGGCATAAATTTTTATGTCAACATTCTTATTATATTGTATGATGAACTGGTTTTCAACCAGTTTTTTTATTATTTGTTTATTTTTTATGTTTTGTGCAAAATAACATTTGAACAGCGGCATATTTTAGTGTATAACGCCAAAGAAAATTGTTACCATGGCACAGGAAAAGGAGTTTTAATATGAAAAAGTACAATGTCGGTATCATCGGTGCAACAGGAATGGTAGGTCAGAGATTTTCTCTGCTTCTTGACAAACACCCATGGTTCAATGTAGTATGCGTTGCCGCTTCACCACGTTCGGCAGGCAAAAAGCTCAAGGACGCAGTTGCAGGCAAGTGGAAGCTTTCAGAGCCTCTGCCGGAAGCTATCGGTGAGCTTACAGTTCTGAACGCCGAGGAGGACGTTGAGAAGATCGCTTCAATGGTAGATTTCGTATTCTGCGCAGTTGATATGAAGAAAGACGAGATAAGAGCCCTTGAAGAAAAGTATGCAAAGGCTGAATGCCCTGTTGTATCAAACAACTCCGCACACAGACATACTCCTGATGTTCCAATGGTCATTCCTGAGGTAAACCCTGAGCATATCGAGATAATCGCTTCACAGAGAAAAAGACTTGGCACAAAGAGAGGATTTATCGCAGTTAAGTCTAACTGCTCACTCCAGTCTTACGTTCCTGCTCTTGCTCCTCTTATGGATAAGTATAAGGTAACAAAGGCTCTTGCCTGCACATATCAGGCAATTTCAGGCGCAGGCAAGACATTTGAAAGCTTCCCTGAGATCCTTGACAACGTTATCCCATATATCGGCGGCGAGGAAGAAAAGTCTGAGAAAGAGCCTCTTAAGATCTGGGGTCATATCGAGGGCGACGTTATCGTTGACGCAACAGCTCCAGCTATCACAACACAGTGCCTGAGAGTTCCTGTTTCCGACGGTCACACAGCAGCAGTTTTCGTATCATTTGAGAATAAACCTTCTAAGGAAGAGATTCTTCAGGCTTGGAAAGATTTCAGCGGTGTTCCACAGGAGCTTCAGCTTCCAAGCGCTCCAAAGCAGTTCCTTAACTACTTCACAGAGGACGATCGTCCACAGGCTAAGCTCGACAGAAACCTTGAGGGCGGCATGGCAGTTTCTATAGGCAGACTGAGAGAAGATTCACAGTATGACTATAAGTTCGTTTGCCTTTCACACAATACACTGAGAGGTGCGGCAGGCGGAGCAGTTCTGCTGGCTGAGCTTCTTGCAGCAAAGGGCTATTTTGACTAATATAACACATATATACGCACGAAAGGAGTGCTGTTTATGAAAAAGACTATTTTCACAGGTGCAGGCGTTGCTATCGTTACACCTATGAACGCTGACGGCTCTATCAATTTTGACAAGCTGGGCGAGCTTATCGATTTCAACATCGATAACGGCACAGACGCTATCATAATCTGCGGAACAACAGGCGAAAGTGCTACCATGACAGACGAGGAGCATATCGAGTGTATCCGCTATGCTGTTGAAAAGACAAATCACAGAATTCCTGTTATCGCAGGCACAGGCTCAAACCATACAGAGTATGCCGTAAACCTTTCTAAGAAGGCTGAGGAGCTTGGTGCTGACGCTCTGCTTTGTGTTACACCTTATTATAATAAGACTTCACAGGCAGGACTTATCGCACACTTCTCCGCTATCGCAAAGGCTGTTACACTGCCTATCATTCTTTACAACGTACCGTCAAGAACAGGTGTGAACATTCTTCCTGAGACCTGCCGTGAGCTTGCAAAGATAGACAATATCGTTGCTATCAAGGCAGCAAGCGGAAACATCAGCCAGATAACACAGGTGGCAGCTCTCTGCGGCGATGACCTTGATATCTATTCAGGCAACGACGATCAGATCGTTCCTATCATGGCTCTGGGCGGAAAGGGTGTTATTTCAGTTCTTTCCAACTGTATGCCATTTGAAACACATGAGATCACACAGCTCTGCCTTGATGGAAAGTACGAGGAAGCAAGAGAAAAGGTATTCAAGACCCTTAGTTTTGCAAAGGCACTTTTCAGCGACGTAAACCCTATCCCTGTCAAGGAAGCTCTTAACCTTATGGGCTTTGAGGTCGGCGAGTGCCGTCTGCCGCTTGTAAGAATGAGCGATGATAAGATAGAAAAGCTGAAAGCGTCAATGAACGCTCTCGGACTTATCAAGTAAAAAATACAAAGGGCGGAGAAATTCGCCCTTTATGTTTACCATTATAAAATTGTACTAATGTAAGGGTTGGCGTCCCCGACAGCCCAAACGCTGTCTTTGACGTTATCACTTACGTTTATCTACAAATCAAAAAGAAAAGGAATGATATAAATGACTAAGATCGCAATATGTGGCGCCTGCGGAAAAATGGGCAGGTTCATATATGATGTTATATCAGAGCGTGACGACTGCACAGTAAGCGCAGGTATCGACAAATTTGGCGAGGCTTATGCAGACTTCCCTGTAGTAAAAGAGCCTGCCGACCTGCCTGAAAAGCCTGATGTAATAATCGACTTCTCACACCCTTCCGCACTTGATGGACTTCTCAGCTATTGCCTTTCAAACGGCACTGCCCTTGTAATAGCTACCACAGGCTATACAGAAGAGGATACAGCGAAGATACACAAGGCTTCCGAGCAGATACCTGTTTTCTTCACATTCAACATGACCCTTGGTATCAATCTTCTTGCAAATCTTGCAAAAACTGCCGCAAAAGTTCTTGGCGGTCAGTATGATATCGAGATAATCGAGAAGCACCATAACCAGAAGATAGACGCTCCGTCAGGCACTGCTATCATGCTTGCAGATGCAATAAACGAGGAGCTTGACAACAAGTATCACTATGTTTACGATCGTCATTCTGTAAGAGCAAAGAGAGAAAAGACCGAGATCGGTATGCACTCTGTCCGTGGCGGCACTATTGTTGGCGAGCATGAGATAATCTTTGCAGGCAGAGATGAAGTCATCTCCCTCAAGCACGAAGCTCATTCAAAGCAGGTTTTCGCTGTGGGTGCAGTGAATGCAGGCGTTTTCCTTTGTGGAAAGCCGGCAGGACTTTACGCAATGAGCGATCTTCTTGCTTCACTTTAATTAAATATCAGATACAGTGGGCGTCCTTGACGTCCTGCTCTTTCGGAAAATTTTTTACACTCTCAGGCTGCTGTTTTATACGGCAGCCTTTTTTCATACGAAAAAAAAATAGCCGTGCGTGATTTTTCCCGCACAGCCATTTCATTACATATTCTTATCAAGCTCCAAAGTCGTTTTCTCACGCTTTGTGAGCTTTTTCCATTGTACTTTGTACTCTGCATAGACCATTTTCCACTCGGCTTCATCAGGAACATATCCGCCGAAGCAAGTCTTTTCAAAAAGATCTATAAGACCGCCAAGCTCAACTCCACGCCTCTTAACAAGATATTCTCTTATCATTTCAGGCGTGTATCCAGATAGCTTGTCATTAGAAGCTATGGTCAAAAGCCTTACCACCCGCCTGTAAAGCCTTATGACTTTTTCTCCGTTATCTCTGAATTTAAGTGACAGTCGGAAAAATACCTCGATAATTCTATTAAGGAACACGAAAACCACAAGCACAAACGCTACACCAATAAACAGTGCGATCCTGCTGAAATAGCTTACAAAAGTTGAAACATCAAAGTTCGTACCATTTGCACTGTAGTCACGCTGATAGCCCGGAACTGTCGGGTCAAAAGTCATCCAGCCAATGCCTGTGATAAAAACCTCTACAAAAGCGTGAGCATGGCTATCTCTTACCACAAACTCTCCACGTTCATTCTTTTCATATGCTGCAAAGCCCTCAACATACCTTGCTGGAAGTCCCAGCATTCTCGCCATAAGCGTCATGCTTGTGGCATAGTTCGTGCAGTTTCCGCGCTTGCTCGTGAAAAGAAAATATGCGATAGACTCATCGTCAGGCTCATACTCGTTATCGTAAACATAGCCGTTCTGCTCAAAATAATCCACAAGCGCCTGAGCTTTCTCATAATCATTTTTGCAGTTTTCCGTTATGCTCTTTGCAAGAGCCTCCATTTTTCCGCCTTTATCGTCATATGCAGAAACATCTGTGTACAACGCATATATCTTATAAATATTCAGCGCTTGATTTGATGTGACATCTCCGTTTGTCAAACCATAAGAAAGCAGAAGTTTGAACTGATTTTCGGTCATATCAAGATTTGCCGCAGCCTGTCTTTCGCTCTCCGTTTCAGGGATATACTCAAAGCTAATGCCAAGCTTATTTCCTGCGGTGTCATATGGTCTGTAGACCTCGCTGTGAGTTGTTTTGATATAAACGTTGTTCTCCCCTGGGGTTATCATCAGTGGAGCAGGGATATAGCTAGGGGTAAAGCTGTCGCTGAACTGATTCATGACTGCCTTTTCACTGAACAGATCATCAGGAAACTGTGACCTGTCCACGCCAAGATCCTTGGTGTAATCCTTATCTGCGAGTGACTTTGCTATGCTGTAAACATAGCTCGGTGAGTTCACCTCGTTGTCACCGTAAAGATGAACATTTTTGTCAAAATCAAAATCGTAGAAGCTATCGTCTGTTACCCACTTCTCGTTTCTGAAAAGGTCAAAGGATTGTCTGCGGAGGTAAATGACCTGTTCATCAGAGGTTGTGGTGAAGTTGAAAAGAATCTCGCCCGTTGCGTCTGCGCCAAATCTTTGGGAAGACTCATCACTAAGATTATCATATGTGCCACTGCTTTTGATATTCACATCAAAGAAGTTGCTGTTTTTTTCAAGATAAGATGTCTTTGAGGAAGTCGGCATAAGCATTGCAAGCGCACCCACAAGGGTAACGAAAACCGCCGATGCCGCCACATAAGAGCCGTTTATAACAAGGTCATGCTTGCTCTCGTCTGAAACAAGTCTGCTGTGCACCATAAGTGCAATGAACACAGTGAGCATTATGGTTATGTCAAGAGTATCCATTGAGTCAGCACGCTTTCCGTAAATAAAAAACGGAAAAAGCACAACGAGCATCGTTCCAAAGCTTCTATAGCGCACAATGGTGAAATAGTAAAGCACCGAAATGATAAAGAAGCCTAGTCCCACAAACAGAAAGTAGAAATATTCATCTATCTGACCTATCTCCTGCCTGTTTACATAAAACCAATTGATAAATGATTTTCCAGAATGTTCAAATCCAGCACGAAGAAGCTGAAAGCCCAAAAACAGCACTGCCACCATAAGGGCGGTATAGACAAGACCTCTCAGGACTTTTTTCGGCTTCAGCCACTCAAAAAGAGCGAACAGCAGACATTCATAGACCACATATCCAAAAGTATAAAGTCTGACATTGTCTACAAGATAGGTCTTAAAGATTATGTTCATGACCACTGCTCCAAGGAGCAGCGGCAAAGCATATTTTGAAAGAATATTCACAAGGGTGTTTTTTATCTGAGCAGTTTTAGTATTCAAAAGCCACACCCCCTATGTCATTTTACGAAACTCGAAAGTTTCGTCTACAAGCCACATATTTTCTGTCTGCTTATCAAGACCGCTAAGACGTGTCACTACAAAAGAGCCGTTAAATTCTTCTATAAGAGAAGAAAATTCTCCCTGAGAAGTCGCCATGCAGGCTGTGAAGCAGATAGGAGCTGTCTTGCCTATCTCATGAGAAAAGGCAAAACGCTTTTCCTGCGGATATGGTGCTATTGCCGCAAGGTCGTTTTGAAGCTCTATTATATCACCTGCCTGCTTTATTTTCATGCTTTTCCAGCCGTCAAGATAATAATTATACTCACTCTCAAAGCCCTCCATGATAAGCATTGAAAGCATTGCAAGGCTCGCTTCGACTATATTATCGATATTCATAGCAAACATAGGGTCATGATCTTCGCTTGGTATATCAAGGAAAAACGCCTGACTTGAAGCCGTGACCTTTTCATCAAGGCGCACCATAAGCTCGTCACGCTTTGAAGAAAGCTTCCAGTTTATTCTTTTCAGCGGGTCGCCTATCTCATACTGTCTGTGGTCATAGCCCGGAACGCCTGTAAGGCCAAGTGCATTTTCATCTGATTCGCTTTCGTTATCGTCAAATGAAGCGTTCTCGGAAGTTGCTTTAAGAAGCTCTGTTTGAGAGCCAGTGTCAGGGATATTCGGCATTATCTTTATTTTTCCCACGGCTTTTTCATAACGTGAACTGTCAAGGTGCAGGGTGATTATTCCAAGATAGTCATGCAAACGTACGCTTTTTATTTTCACTGTGCCAAGACCTGCATAGCGCGTTTTCAGCTTAACGCTGACGCTTTGCTGTCTGCCGCCTGCCACGATAGTTTTAAATTCAAGTGGGCTTACAGCACCGATATTATCTGAACACTCTGCCGTTACCTCAACAACGCATGAGGGAATAATGCGTATTGCATTTAAAAGCATTATGTCAACGTCAAACTCCTCGTTCTTTGCACTTATTTCTGTGGAAAGCTTTATGGCTGCCACAAGTTTACGCTTGGTAATGAGAAGTGCCGCAAGAGATACCACAAAGGCTATAGCTAAAAGATAAAGCACAAGCGTACCACCGCTTCCGTTTATATAAACTCTAAGCAGTATCGCCACCGCCACGCAGGTAAGATAACCTAAAAGATTTTTCATGGGGTCATATCCTCTATTTCTCTATTGCGTCAGGTGATTTTACTGTAAGAGCGATATTTTCAAGAGCTTTCCTTTCATTTTCAAAGGCGGATTTGCCTTTTGGAGAAAGCATAAGTCTATGTGCAAGAACGTCAGGCATAACAGCCTTGACATCATCTGGCATGACAAACCCTCTGCCCTGAACAAAGGCATAGGCTTTTGAAGCTTTAAGAAGTGCGATACTTCCACGGGGAGAAACGCCAAGCTTTACATAATCTGAATTTCTTGTTGCGGTAACAAGGCTCAGGATATATTTTCTCACAGAAAGCTCTGCGGTCACATTTTCAGCGTAGCCCATAAGCTCACGGACGTTTTCAAGGGTCATGACAGGCTGGATATTCTTTGCAAAGCCTGATCTTTCGGCTCTTGACATAATATCAAGCTCATCATCATATGAGGGATAGCCCATTGATATCTTCATAAGAAATCTATCCATTTGGGCTTCAGGCAAATGATAAGTGCCGTAAGTTTCCACAGGGTTTTGTGTGGCAAGCACCATAAATGGTGACGGAAGTTCATGAGTTTTACCGTCAATTGATATCTGATGTTCTTCCATGACTTCAAGCAAGCTTGACTGAGATTTTGGGGAGGCTCTGTTTATTTCGTCTGCCAAGAGGAAATTGCACATTGCCACACCCTCTTTATACTCAAGCTCATGAGTTTTCTGGTCTATCATAGAAAAGCCAACGATATCGGACGGCATAACGTCAGGGGTAAGCTGGATACGGTTATATTTGCCGTCCACTGACCTTGCAAGGGCTGATACAAGCTGAGTTTTGCCTACTCCAGGCACGTCCTCGATAAGAACATGACCGCCGCAAAGCATGGCTGTGATTATTTTAAGCACAGAGTCTGTCTTGCCGACGATAACTTTTTCGATATTATCTGTGAGAAGTTTTACCTTTTGGTTCAATTTTTTTATCCCCCTTTTTATCAGGTGTTCTGTTTGGTGTGAGCGATATCATTTTTCTTTTTAAAAGCACCACATTTTCGATACCTGTGGTATGCGGGAACATATCAACGGGCTGGATAAGCTGTGCTTTATAGCCTATTTTTGCAAGAAGCTTCAAATCACGCTCGAGAGTTTCTATTTTACAGGAAACGTAGACTATCTTTTCAGGTCTGAGTTTGCCCAAGGCTTCAACAAATTCTTCTGTTGTGCCTGCTCTTGGAGGGTCAAGGAAAACTGTATCACAACTCTCCCCTGCCTGCGCAAGCTTTGTCATGAACTCACCTGCGTCCTCATTATAAAATCTGATATTGTCAAGCTTATTGAGCTTGGCATTTGAAACTGCGTCCTTTACGGCTTCGGCATTAAGCTCAACGCCTGCCACGTCTGCACCGCTTTTTGCAGCGATAAGACCGATAGTACCTGTTCCGCAATATGCGTCGATAACTTTATCGCCTTTTTTAAGCTCTGCACAAGAAACTGCTTTAGAATAGAGCTTTTCGGTCTGCTCGGGGTTTACCTGATAGAAAGAATGAGGTGAAATTCTGAACTTACAGCCGCACATCTCGTCGGTGATATAGCCTTTGCCGTACATTATAATATCACGGTCGCCCAAAGTAAGAGGAACTCTGCCTTTATTAACGTTTTGGACGATAGTGGTTATATACGGATGTTTTTCAGTGATAGCTTTAACGAAATTTTTCTTTGCAGGAAATATGGGGGTAGCTGTAACTAGCACGAGCATTACCTCGCCTGTTGTTTGGGAGGTACGGATAAGGGTATGCTTAAGAAGGCCCTGACCACTTTCCTCGTTATATGGAAGGATACGGAAGTCAACCATAAGCTCTTTAAGGGTAGCGACTATTTGCTGTGCTCTTATATCCTCCAAAAAGCAATCGTCAGTTATTATCATGCTATGGGTAGAGGACTGATATACTCCTGAGACGATACGCTTTGAGCTATTGACCTTATAGACAGTTTGGACTTTATTGCGATAATTATAGGGGTCGTCCATAGTTATTATCTGCTGAGGTCTGCAAAAGCGGCTCAACATTCTATCGGCTTTTGCCTGCTTCCATTCTATTTGCTGGGCGTAGACCTTATCCAACTGACAGCCGCCGCAACGTTTAAAGCAGCTACATTTTTTCTCGCCTGTTGACTTATCGATAGTGGTATGTTTATTCATCACATTTACTCTTTTCATTATGTATAAATTTTATTTTAAGTATACCATTTTATATGAATAATGTCAACAAAGGCGGTTATAACAATTAAATTTAGCAGTATGCTCATGGGGTATAGCTAAGGTGTGTCGGTATAAATATTCAATTTTCAAGCTTCAGACGGAGTGCAGGAAGTGCTTTTCTGTGCGATCAGAACCTCTCATCGTGTTCACCTAACTCACGTTGACAAAATGTTTCCTCATACACTGTCGCTCCGCAAGGTTTCCGATTTGTGGTGAAACCTCTTCTACTTATACACGAAAAGTGGGTATTTTGTTGCAGAAAAAATGCAACAATTGCAGAAATGTTGCCAAATTAAATTATAAATCATTTGTTTGCACAAATTTCGGGGTGTGAATTGGCGAATTTGACGGAAAACGCATGAAAATTGTATAGTATTTGGGTATAAAAATACCGCCCGACCTTAGTCAAGCGGTTACTTGTATTATTCAATATCAATAAGTCCTGCGTTGAAACGAAAATTGACCCACACGCTCACGTGGAACGTGACATTTTCGCAAGTCGGAATATATCACTATCTTACAATTTCAACTCACACGCTCACGTGGAGCGTGACCCTTGGTGTTTGGCGTAAGGTCTGTAGCCTGTGATTTCAACTCACACGCTCACGTGGAGCGTGACATCACAATAAATCTTTTATATACTGTACAAGAGATTTCAACTCACACGCTCACGTGGAGCGTGACTTGCTAACGATTGCACTTCGTCTATAGTTTTGTCATTTCAACTCACACGCTCACGTGGAGCGTGACTACATTTGTCAATAGCAAATTGAGAATTTTACAATTTCAACTCACACGCTCACGTGGAGCGTGACCAATCAAAATTCTATGACAGCAAGGTCACATATGATTTCAACTCACACGCTCACGTGGAGCGTGACTTCCCGCTTTTCTTAGGTCACGAACTATCTGCTGATTTCAACTCACACGCTCACGTGGAGCGTGACTATGAACCTGTATCGTTCCTGTCTGCTCGGCATTATTTCAACTCACACGCTCACGTGGAGCGTGACCGGCGCTTGCATCGTGCGTGACGTCAACCCGACAGATTTCAACTCACACGCTCACGTGGAGCGTGACAATCTTTTGAGTTAGGTACCAAAAGATAGGTCAAATTTCAACTCACACGCTCACGTGGAGCGTGACGCTTCAAGGGTTTTCAGCATTGCAACATCATTGTCATTTCAACTCACACGCTCACGTGGAGCGTGACAAAATCGAGAGGCGTGTGAAAATCATTGAAAACATTTCAACTCACACGCTCACGTGGAGCGTGACGTTGGACGTTATGTGGAATTTTCTGAAGTTGAGAATTTCAACTCACACGCTCACGTGGAGCGTGACCGCTGGAGAGATTCGTAATAAATAATATCCATATCATTTCAACTCACACGCTCACGTGGAGCGTGACATGCTTTTTTTAGGGAGGTACGTTGGGACAGTAACGATTTCAACTCACACGCTCACGTGGAGCGTGACGTTTGTGTTTTTGCCATAATAATTGACCTCCTCAATTTCAACTCACACGCTCACGTGGAGCGTGACTGATAAGGGTAGACCTGAGGACGAACCGACAGATATTTCAACTCACACGCTCACGTGGAGCGTGACAATGAGAACCATTGACTTCAACAGGAGACTTACTATTTCAACTCACACGCTCACGTGGAGCGTGACCGGATAACCGTTATAGCGTTTGGACTATAACGCTCATTTCAACTCACACGCTCACGTGGAGCGTGACTGACTGCAAACACTTAAAAGGCTGTTTGGAGAGATTTCAACTCACACGCTCACGTGGAGCGTGACGGATATGCTGGTCGCAGACAAAGGACGGTCAAAATTTCAACTCACACGCTCACGTGGAGCGTGACGTAACGTTGATTTTTGAAATTTCTGCAAAATCAATTTCAACTCACACGCTCACGTGGAGCGTGACAACAGGGTGACTTGAAATTATTTACATATGGTGAATTTCAACTCACACGCTCACGTGGAGCGTGACCTGTCATGTACTGCTCACTTGTTATTTTTTCTGCATTTCAACTCACACGCTCACGTGGAGCGTGACTCCACCCATAAAACTTTTATGTAATAGGCAAAATATTTCAACTCACACGCTCACGTGGAGCGTGACTTAGCTATGTTTTCTGTAGTTGATTTATTCGTGAATTTCAACTCACACGCTCACGTGGAGCGTGACATGCAACAGGTAATACGAATATGGTGAAAAAGGCATTTCAACTCACACGCTCACGTGGAGCGTGACTTTTTGTATCATTGATAAAACTATCAGATTTGTCAAATTTCAACTCACACGCTCACGTGGAGCGTGACATTGATTTGAATTTAGCTAAACCTAAAACAATTATTTCAACTCACACGCTCACGTGGAGCGTGACGTATGCCACTCGCTCGCCTCTGCTGTCTTGATTATTTCAACTCACACGCTCACGTGGAGCGTGACGCATTATTTCTTCATCGTATCTCCGTATATACGCATTTCAACTCACACGCTCACGTGGAGCGTGACTGCATTTACTCCGATTGAATTGTAAAAATTTGCATTTCAACTCACACGCTCACGTGGAGCGTGACTGAGATATGCAATCGGTAAAATTAAGGAGTATATCATTTCAACTCACACGCTCACGTGGAGCGTGACGCGTTAAAATCAACACTTGTACCGATTATTTTACATTTCAACTCACACGCTCACGTGGAGCGTGACACATGGGATAATTTGCCCGATACCATTGATGAGCATTTCAACTCACACGCTCACGTGGAGCGTGACATACCACGGGGGCAGGAACGGCAATTGTATTTAATTTCAACTCACACGCTCACGTGGAGCGTGACATGATTGTTTTGATTTAAAGTGCAGTTTAATGTTATTTCAACTCACACGCTCACGTGGAGCGTGACCTATGGAAGAACAAGACTATAACATGGCACTATCAATTTCAACTCACACGCTCACGTGGAGCGTGACAGAATATTTACATATTTTACAGATATTGACTTTATTTCAACTCACACGCTCACGTGGAGCGTGACCAGACAGCGAAAGACAGTATATAGTAAATATGTTACATTTCAACTCACACGCTCACGTGGAGCGTGACACAACAGAACCATTTTCATGTCACTTTCTGGGGTAAATTTCAACTCACACGCTCACGTGGAGCGTGACATCCCCTCAAAATCCCATACTCCTAGAGGTTTTTCATTTCAACTCACACGCTCACGTGGAGCGTGACACTAGATAACATGGTATACTATAATCACAGGCAAATTTCAACTCACACGCTCACGTGGAGCGTGACTTTCAGAACGCCGCAAGCGTCTTTGAAGAAGCCATTTCAACTCACACGCTCACGTGGAGCGTGACTACTGGCATTTATGACGGAAATATCATTGCGTGCATTTCAACTCACACGCTCACGTGGAGCGTGACTCACAAGGTCTGCTGAGGACGTGCGAGGGAAACAATTTCAACTCACACGCTCACGTGGAGCGTGACCCTTTGACGCTGATGATTGCAGCGCAATTCTGAAAATTTCAACTCACACGCTCACGTGGAGCGTGACGGCTCAGGCTCTTATCGACGAGGGCAATTTTGAGGATTTCAACTCACACGCTCACGTGGAGCGTGACAACCGCACGGACTACATTCTTTCCCATGCCAAGATTTCAACTCACACGCTCACGTGGAGCGTGACTCCACGTCTGTCACCTTTTTCAGCGTCAGCGTCATTTCAACTCACACGCTCACGTGGAGCGTGACGGGCGACGAAAAAATAGTACACGAATTAAAAATATTTCAACTCACACGCTCACGTGGAGCGTGACTTTAAGCTCACTTTGTCAAATGATATACTTAAAACATTTCAACTCACACGCTCACGTGGAGCGTGACCTCGCTCGCCTTTTGCATAGGAACTTTCAATTCATTTCAACTCACACGCTCACGTGGAGCGTGACCTCTGCACAGGCGAATAGTTCAAGACAAGGTTTCATTTCAACTCACACGCTCACGTGGAGCGTGACGCGATGTTGTTAAGGTATGTTGCATACCATATAAATTTCAACTCACACGCTCACGTGGAGCGTGACCAGTGAGGTTGTTTTCTCTGACAATGCAATGCTCATATTTCAACTCACACGCTCACGTGGAGCGTGACGTTTAAAATTAAACATATAAATCTACCTCTTTCACATTTCAACTCACACGCTCACGTGGAGCGTGACTTTCTGCATTTTTCATAACATTTATACTCCTTCTTTATTTCAACTCACACGCTCACGTGGAGCGTGACCGTATCTGATATAGACGTGGAAAGCTTAAAAGTGATTTCAACTCACACGCTCACGTGGAGCGTGACGTGTGGGATAATGAAAACGAGAAGTGGCTCTCTACATTTCAACTCACACGCTCACGTGGAGCGTGACTACCTATGCAATGAAGGTGCTAGAGCTGAAATCATTTCAACTCACACGCTCACGTGGAGCGTGACTAACGCCTTGACTTCTTCCCTGTTCTCTTCTGGAATTTCAACTCACACGCTCACGTGGAGCGTGACTCGATCTGTTCATAATCGTCAGCCGTTGGCTCAATTTCAACTCACACGCTCACGTGGAGCGTGACAAGAGATCACGTTCAGGACGGCGGACAGACATACATTTCAACTCACACGCTCACGTGGAGCGTGACCTGAGCTGTTTACTGTCTTGGGGAAATGAACCGATTTCAACTCACACGCTCACGTGGAGCGTGACTACAGACGGAAATGTGGTGTTTGACAGCTACTTCATTTCAACTCACACGCTCACGTGGAGCGTGACCCACTTTTAAGCTTTCCACGTCTATATCAGATACATTTCAACTCACACGCTCACGTGGAGCGTGACCAAGAATTTTGGCGGCTTTTTCGCAAATTTCTAATTTCAACTCACACGCTCACGTGGAGCGTGACCACCACCTTCACTTTAAATTCTTTTTTATATAAAATTTCAACTCACACGCTCACGTGGAGCGTGACGAATACCTTCTTTTCCTTCCCACACTTTTATACATTTCAACTCACACGCTCACGTGGAGCGTGACGCACGTCTTTATTTTCCGCACAAATATACAAAACATTTCAACTCACACGCTCACGTGGAGCGTGACGGGGTTTAATGAATGATAGCGTTTATTATGACTCATTTCAACTCACACGCTCACGTGGAGCGTGACTAAAATTGGCAAAGACTTGTAAAATAATCAATACATTTCAACTCACACGCTCACGTGGAGCGTGACTCATTGAGAATGTCTGCCAGCTCTTCCATGTGGTCATTTCAACTCACACGCTCACGTGGAGCGTGACACTTGATGTTGTGTATATCTGGTGCTTGCTCAACGTGATGCGGACTTATTTTTTTATTTAATGGGTATCGGTTTGATTTTGTTCACTGTGCGTTCACAAATAGCATGGCATTTTCATGCGAACTTACTAGGGATTTGTGGATCACTTGGGGTACGCTGGTCAAAATATTAGGACGCCTTCGGGGTCATAGGTTTCTTTGATGCCGTAGTGTTCTATTCTATGCTTCCAATTGTTTCCTAAGTAATATATCCGCAGACTATCATGCTTTGGGTCTATTATTTTCAGAAGTTTATCTTTCACTTTCAGAAAAGTGCCATAGTCTACGTCTATTTCAAACACGCTGTTCTGCACTCGCTGACCATAATTTTGACACTCTTTCGATACTTTTCTGAGCCTTGTTTTGCCCTTATTATCCGTGGTAGACACGTCATAGCTTACTAAGGTCATCATTTATATCACCTCTATTTCAGCAAATAGTTCGGGTACTCGTCTAGCTCGCCACGGATATATTTTGCGAGAAGCGAGCTTTGCACATATGGGAGTAGCCCTTGCTGTATCTTTTCGCCCAGATATGGGTGGACTATGCTTGTGCGCTTACGCTCCTGCCATGCGGTGAGGACTTTTTTCTTGCCCTCTTTGGAGAGATATACTGCGCCACTGACCTGAGTTTCAAAGTCCTCGGGCTTTATCATTTTCAAGTTTATCATGGTAAGCACAAGTCGCTCCACCACGCAACGAAATTCCTCTACAAGGTCGCAGGACAGGCTGCTTCTGCCTGAACGCAGGGCGTGGTAAAAGCCGAGGCAGCTATCAAGTCCTACGCTTTCAAGGGCTGATGTATATGATGAAATTGCGATAGTATACAGAAACGAGAGCATGGCGTTTACTCTGTCGAGGGGTGGGCGTTTGGTGCGGTTGGCAAGGTAAAAATCTTCTTTTTGGTGGAGTATCAGTCGGTCAAATATATCAAAATATGCCTTTGCACAGCTTCCCTCTATACCCATGATGATATCTTTATCGGCAGTTTCATAGACGGTCTTTATGCCGTTTTCAAGATATTTTATACAATCTGTAAGCGCCCCGTCACTGTTTATATCTGGGTTATCGTGGAGCGAACGTCTGATAAGATAACGTGTATTTGAAAGCTTTGCGGCGACAGTATTCCTGATAAGGTCGAGCTGAGGAATAGAAAAAAGCTCAAACTGCTCTTTTCGCAGATAGACGTTGCCCTTTGTTTTGCCCTGAACTCTTGCGAGAAATTTACCTTGAGGAGAAATAAAATTAACGGCTATGCCATATTCTGCACACTTGCCCATAAGCGCAGGTGAACAGCCCGAATAGCTGAAAATATAGATATCCTCGATATTAGTAAAAGGCACACGGAACTTCTCGCTGTCCTCTGCCCTGCACACTATGTTTTCGCCGTCAAGTGTGAGGTAGGCAGTTTCTTCGAGAATATAAAGTGAATTAAGCAGTTTACGCATTGTTTTCACCTCCGTTCATGGAGAAAATCGTATTTTTCACGCTATATTTCTTCACTTTTGGAAAGCACATATCCGACAGTGAACAGCCTGAACATTTCTGACCTTTTACACGCTTTGGGATAATATCCGCTGCAAGTATCTCACGCATTTTTCCAAGATAGTCGCAAAGCATTTTATCATACTCTGCGACCTGAGTATCAAAGGGCAATTCTGATCGTCTGCGCACATCTGCATAGTACAGAAAACATCGGCTATTGCAATGAAATACGTTATCCACGCAAAGCTTCTGCGCATAGACTTGTATAGCGTCGGTCTGATTGAACTCCCCTGCTTTGGGCCTGGTGGGTTTATACTCCACAATTTCCACACGGAATGTGCCGTCCAGGGTATCTATATAGTCGCCGCATTTGTCACGGACGAACTCGATACAATCTACAACTCCGAAAATATTGTACTTAGGGTCATCGTTATACACTGACACGTCACTTCGGACGATCTTACGCTTATTTTCAAAGTTGCGCTCGCCGCTGTGGACGTTCTCATGGAGTAGGTTTGCTTTGACGACAAAGGCGTTTTCAGCCCAGTCGTCATTAACTTCTAAAAGAGCAAACCTGCGTGGACAATACATATAATGCTGTATGTCACGGATATTGATAGTTACATCTTCGCTCATCAGAGCTTTTCAATTAGGGTAACGCCCTCAGGCATATCCTTATCTATGGAGATATCATAGTCTGAGTAATGTCTTGGAGTTGTCACGCCGTCTTTGAGCTTAACTGACACCTTGTCAAAGAGGATATGTGCAGGGGCATTGCCCAGGGCGGAGTCATGCTTGAACACGATAAGCTTACGCATACAAAGCTTTCCTCTTGCGGCGCTTCTGTCATGCTCGAACATATTGATGATAGATGTCCAAAGAAGCTCAAGGTCGTCCTCACTAAAGCCTGTTATCTTCTGAGCGAGCATTGCGGAAACATAGCCCTCGCCACGATAGAGAGCGTATGGGATTATGCTCTTTTTGCCCATTTCGGTATCTCCGACCTTTTTTCTTTCTTCTGTTGTTTTCGCTTGCCTTGTGATAGAAATATTTTTTGCAAAAACAGGGTCGATACTTCTTGCAAAGTTGAGCTGGACAGGTCCTCTTACAATGCCGCATGGATCGTCGCCTGTACTCATTACTGCGCCGAATGTTCTTACGTCAAAGTAGTTCTGACAGATGTAATCACGAGCCTGACGCTGTACGTCAGCAGGAGTTTCCTTTCCGCTTCCCTTTAAGCCTAACTCGTTATATGCTTCTGTGAACTTTGTGTTGAGTGCCCTATCTGCCTTGATAAGGATATTATAGCCTGCTTCGCCCTCTTTGGTAAGCTCCACAAAGTTTCTTATCTTTCTTTTAAGGCACACGTCTGTAACGATACCGAGGCTTGTTTCAGGGTCTGTTCTAGGCATATTGCCTGCGTCAGGGTCGCCGTTTGGGTTTCCGTTCTCAACGTCAAAAAGCATTACAAATTCATATCTGTTCTTGATTGCGTTTTCCATAATATTTCGTCCTTTCTTTATTCTTCTGATTTAACTTCAGAGTTTTCTTCCGGCTTATCTTTTGACTTTTTTGTATAAAGATCCCTGTACTGCTGTGCATAGCCTACAATAAATCTGCCCTGATCGTCATTTGAAAGAGTCTGAGGAAACTCACCATTCAGATCATCAATTATCTCAAGGCACTTATCATTGTAGTAATTACGAAGTTTCGAACTCTCAAACTTTTTCAAATGATTTTGTGAAAGCGAATAGAGTTTAGGAAATACAGTTGCAGGTCTTGAACAAGCTGATGAGAAATAAGTATCTTTGATAGTTGTGTTAATTGTTGCCTTTGAAGAATCCTGCTGGATCTTTTCAAGCACTGCGAAAAGTCTTCCGCAGAGATAAGCCTGATTTTTGTTTTCAAGGTCTAATGACATTTTGATCTCCTCCTTATTTTGTTTACGGTTTATGCAGCCTTTTATCAAGCCTGCCCTTGTATCATTGAGTTTTATAAAATGGTTGTTCTCCTCGTCACTGTCGGTCTTGACCCTTGTTATTACTGTGGAAAGCAGTTCGTCAGGGTATCTTGTGCCTTTGAGTATTGCTTCAAAAAGTGCGGCGGTGAGAGGTGACGGAACTTTTTCTTTGGACGATTTTGGTGAGATAAGCTCACGCTTGATTCGTTCAATGCTTACTTGATGCTGACCCTCAGTAAACGAGATATCCTGCTGATGTTTGAGTACATTGTCAAATATCCTGCCGAACTTATCGTGGAAGATGAACTTCTGGGATATTCTTGAACTGTTTGGGGTAAAGCCTGCAACGTAAAATTCTACGTTAGGGTCATATGGCATATCGGCTGTCCTGCCCTGTTTAAGCTGGGTCATGACAGTGTTTATGTTTCGGTCGGCTTCGGTCACAACGGTTTTATTTAATTCGTCCTCAAATCCGCTGAACATACCGGCAAACATATTGCATTCTTCTGCATCGTTCTTCTTCATTGCGAAATAAACTATTGTCATATCGTCAAAAGTCTTGTAATGGCTTCTGTCAGCAAGCAGAGAATTAAGCGCAGAGGTATACATTTTCATGGCTTTCTCAGAAACATTGCTGTTGTAGGACTGCTTCTTGCCATAGGATTCAAAGGCAGATTCTTTCATGCCAATGAGGACACAGCCTGAGGACATTCCACCTTTGATACCCTTTATTTTATCATGGATACGGGCTTGCGGGAGCTTCTCACCAAGAATGGAGCAGGTGGATAGTTCGGTATCGTCACTGTCGCTGTCGGCGTTAAGCTGGGCGAGGTAATCCTCATAGGCAGCTTTGAATTTGCTGTCGTTGTGAAGCTTAGTTTCAGGAGAGCCGTCAAGTCCAAACTCATAGTAGGAGCTTGAATACTCCTTGCCTAGGTCAAGGAGGTGTGGATTTTGGGTTTCCTGCTCAGGTTCCCATGTACGGATAAAATTAAGATAGGCTTTACAAATAGGAGAGTCGATATTCTCAAAGAACTTCTCATTCCATTCGCAAAAGCATTTGTGGGATTTTACTGCTTTGTTGGTAGCGTCTGTAGGGGTCAAAGTTCCTTTATCATAGTTCAGACCGAATATGTAGAGTGGTCTGTGTTCGATCGTGTTTTTGTCTATGCCCGGCTTCTGCGTTCTTACAGGAAGCTGTTCCATTACTGGATCATAGACTGTTTTTGTCTTTTTATTTTTCAGAGGGATAATTCGGGGTACTCTCAAATCGTTTATTGCGGCTATCTTGCCCTCGGGGGTAAGAAGAATTTCAAAGTGTATGGCTTGCTTACAATAGCCTGCAGGAGTTTTATTCTCCTGCAAAGCACTGTAATCGCACAAGGCTTTTATCAGCATTTAATCTCCTCCCTGTATTTTGCAACATCGATAACACCGTCTATCATATGCGGACGGTAGAAAACTGCGTCGGCCTTGTCAGAAAACTTAGGGTCATTCCAATCATTATTGACAGGCTTGCCTCCGTCCTCAAACTTCATGCCGTAAAGCATAAAGCCAAGGTCTTTATCACCCATATTTTGCGGTGCTATCTGTGTAAGGTCAAAGTCGTCAACAAGTTCAATACTCTTTATTGCAAATTCACGGCAGCCAAGGCATGGCTGTCTGAAATGCTGGCCATTTCTGAGACGTCTGAGCATTATGTTATAATGCTTCTCATCAGATTCGTCTGGGTGGTCTGATTTAAGATAAGTGCGCTCAAACGTGAACTCGATACCGTATTTCACATTTTTCAACACCATTGCCGCACGCTGACTTCGTATTTCCGAGGTGTACATCTCCGCCGAGCCTCCGCCTTTCATTTGCTGTTTCACTGATGATAACAGCAGCTTATCTTTGACCTCGTTTCGTCGGATATTGGTAAACTCGATAGGGTTGAACACCACTATTTTGTTTATCTGATAGCGCACGGCAGGCTTCCAATATACTGATTTGATAAGTCCCTCCAGTGCGCTTGGGGTAGGTACGTCATAACTTACCCTCTCAACTTTCATTTCAGGTCTCGAAAAGCAAGCATAGTCACCTGTCACGATGATCTTAAAACCATAGCTCATTTTTACATCACTCCTTTTATTAGCTTATATTAGTATTAGATACATTGTTTTTGCTCTACATATATGATACTCCATTATGAATAAAATGTCAATAGTCTTCATGTATAAAAAAGTGTCGGATTTTCGGCATATTTCACAATTCTTTGTTCAGTGGTTTGTGGTATAAAAACGTTGACTTTTTAAAATAATGTTTGTATAATATATTTGTTTATGCTTTACGCATATGTGAGTTGAAAAATATTCGTATTCGATACGATATGGAATGCAGCAAGTGGCAGACTGTCTTGGTGGCAGCCTGCCATTTGTTTTAGATAAAATAATCCTGCATTGCAGCTTGGGTGTTCAAACCTGTTTCATTATTATAATAGCTTTGATTTTCAAGAATGAATATGCCTGTGCCGTGATCTTTGAGAACGCCCTGAGAATAAAGATCCTTGAAAACGTTCATATAGACAGACACTGAATATTTCTGTAATGCTCTTCTTACTGACATATCACCATTACGCAAGGTTTCAACAAGTTCATGGCAAGTCTGGTCGTTAGGATCGTCGATAACGATAGAGATAGTGTCGGCGGAGATGTATTCAAACTGCATTGCATAGCTTCGGAATGGTATGCTGTATGGTGACATTAAGCCTTGGCGGTCGAATGAGTTGCTTTGTTCGTTATATTTTGCAATAGAGTTTTCAGCTATACGACTTTGATTGAAGTCGAAAATGCCGTCGTAGTATTCTTTAATACAATCATAGGAAGTTATGTCTTGGTACTTTTCCAGCAAACCTTTAGTCTTGTTAATTCGCATGGCAAGGTCGCTTCCCTTGCGGTATGTTTCGTCAATGTCAAAAACGTACACATAGCCCTTGTCATCTCTACCCTCACGATTACATCTGCCCCCTGCCTGCAAAATACTGTCTAAACCTGAAAGCTGGCGGAAGACTGTGTTAAAGTCAAGGTCAACGCCTGCTTCTACAAGTGAAGTTGAAACTACTGTGATATGCTCGCCATTTTCAAGCTTATTTCTTACTACTTCTATGACACGACTTCTGTGGGCTGGGGTCATATTGGCGGAAAGGTGATATTTTTCACCTTGAACAAGATTGTAAAGCTCTGCCGCTGTTTTCTTGGTATTCACAACGATCAGGGCATTTTTACACCGAGAGGCATTTTCTGCAATGGTTTCAAGAGTGGTTTTGCCCATGTCTTTATATTCGCATTTCTTGAAATACTTAAAATTGGTTCGGTCGGTAACAAGCTTATTATAGTTCACATCAGGCAGGAACTTATCAAAAAGCTTAGAATAATCGGGCATTGTGGCGGAGAGAAAAAGGGCTTCGCTGTTAAGATACTTTGTTATATAGCCCACAGCTTTAAGGCAGGGGCGAAGAAGTTCTGTTGGAATAAGGTGTATTTCATCAAAAACTATCACGCTGTCACGGAGATTGTGGAGCTTTCGCAGTGCTGAACCTTTATAATGGTATATGGATTGGAAAAATTGCACGCTTGTGGTGATTATAAGTGGTGCGTCCCAATTTTCGCAGGTCCTTTTGAGCTTCTCTGCGGTTTTCTTTTCTTCCTCTGTGGTTCCGTCATAGGAATAGTTTGAATGATGCTGTAGGACAGGGAGAACGTCGCGAAACATCTCCTCGAAATCTTTGGCTGTTTGTTCTATAATGCTTGTGTATGGGATAACGTATATGATATGCTTTTTGCCGCTTTCAACGGCTTTTTCAAGGGCTATTTTAAGACTGCAAAGGGTCTTGCCACTGCCTGTTGGCATATCAAGGACGGATATGTGGCTGTCTTTTGTACAATGGTCTATAGCTTGCTTTTGTATACTGCTTCGTGCCTGCTGTAATTTGGTTTCAGAACGCATATTTTTCATGCGCTCATTAAGAATGGAAAGTGCCTTTTCAAAATCACCGCTCATGCCACGTTCAACATTTTTATTGCAAAATATTTCGGTATCGAGAAAATCTGCGTCTGTCAGGCAAGAGAACACGTACTTGGTGAAAAAGGCGTAACGCTCGATAAGCTCGGTGGGGTCTTTTGTAGAAAGCAGTTCATTACGCAGCGGCGTTCTTTCTTCCTGAGTCAGTGTGGCAAAGTCTATCTCAGTGGTGTATGCACTGTAGTCATTATCGCCCGTGTATTCATTTTCTCTTTTTAAAGTGCCGCTGAGAGTCGGGCTGTCGGAATTGTCTGCGCGTGTGCCGCCGTCCATAAGTCCTGTGTGGTGTCCTGCGATGCAATACTCCATAAGGGGTGCGAAACAATCGTTTTTATCTGCAAGATTTTTATACTCTATCGCTCCGCAGGCAGCGTGGCTGAATTTTACTTTGTCATCATCAAGCCGTTTCTGAAAGTTAATAGCATACTTACCTATATCGTGATAGAGGCTCGCTTTTTTCGCAAGGGGTTTCAAAAGATCTACTGAAAAGTCCTCCGCCAATTTGCTTACGCCTATAAGGTGGGCTTTTACAGTTTGCCTTTCACCATCCTCACGGGTGTGTGCGTAATATTCCATGGTCATTCCTCCTTTTTTAGATAGACAAATCTATCTATATTTTTATTATAGCATACAATTTAATACTTGTGGGGAAAATTTTTGTACACATAAACAAATATTTGTACAAATTATTATATTTTTATTATAATACATTATAATATATAGGTCAACATAAAGCATTCGACATTTTCAAAATTCGACTTGATTATTATTTAAAAATGTGTTAAAATTAAACTATAAGTAAATTTGTATTTTTTTTAAATGTTATGAGAGGAATTTATATGAAGTACAAACTTTTATACAATAAGATCACAGTAGTGGCTCTTTCGGCGATGTTGTCGCTGAGTGCTGTATCATGCGGTAAGCTTGACACGAGCAAGCTTGACGGAAACGCTTTGACCGTGACCGAAACCGAGAGCAAAGCGGAAGTCAAAAAAACTGAGGACAGCTCCAGCAAAAAAGCGGTCGAGGTGAATGAAGAAGAAAAGGAACAGCCAAGCTACACCTGCTCGCTGGTTTGCGTGGGCGACAACCTTATACACGACAACATTTATAATGAAGCGCTAAAGCTTGGCGGTGGTGAAAAATATGATTTCACGCAGGCTTATGAACACGTTACAAAGTACATAGAAGGCACTGATGTGGCTATAATCAATCAGGAAACGCTTGTTACAGACAGCGTTGAACCACAAAGCTATCCTATGTTCGCATCGCCAACTGCTGTGGGCGACAAAATAGTTGACATGGGCTTCAATGTGGTTTCTATGTCAAACAATCATGTTCTCGACCAGGGTGAAGAGGGGCTTATAAGCTCTCTTGATTACTGGGACACAAAGGGCATTGTGCATTACGGTGCTTATCGTTCGCAGGAGGACGCTGACACTATCAAGACCATGGAAGTCAACGGCATAAAATTTGCTTTTCTGGGATATATGGAGCACACAAATGGTAATTATCTCAGCGGTGAGGGTGCTCAGGTGATATATCTTGATGAAGAGGACAAGATAAAGGCTCAGATAGAAGAGGCTGACAAAATGGCGGACGTTGTTGTGGTTTCATGTCATTACGGCAAAGAGATACAGAACGAGCTTAACGAACAGCAGATGGAGATAACGCCTAAGCTTGTGGAGTGGGGTGCTGACCTGATAATAGGCACGCAGGCGCACACTATCAGCACTTGCGGATATCTTGACAAGCCTGAGGGCGGACAGGCGTTCGTTTACTACGGTTTGGGCAACTTTATTTCGACTATGTATGACACAAAGTCGCTTGTGGGACTTATCGGCAAGCTCAATGTTGTTAAAGACCCTGACACCAATGAGGTGACATTCGAGAACGTTAAGGCGATACCGATAATATCGCACTTTGAGGGTGATTCATACTATGGCGATTGGTACAACTGCACTGTTTATCCTTATGCGGAATACACTGACGAGCTGTTTGCCAAGAATTATGTAGAGGGCTTCACTCGTGAGAGCGTGAAGCAATGCTTGTCTTACATACCTGATGAGTTTCTTAGTATTGAGTAGTCGGGGCAATATGTAGGGGACGGCGCCCTCGACGTCCCGTTTGCAAAGTTGATAAAGAATATGATATTTCTGCGGACGACTTTTATGCCGTCCGCTTTTTTGGGGTATTGTGTAAAGGTTTACATATATCTTAATAAATTTATATAATGTAAATATCAATTCATGAAATGTTTACACTAAAATATGCTCAATCCATTAAAATACTTGCACATATCACTTTTTTACTATTGCAATTTAGGCAAATATGCTATAAAATATACATAAAGGGGGAGGAACGAACTTCCCGATAAAATTTTCATTTTTTTATATTCTGAAAACTATTTTAAATTTACAGGAGGGTTTATTACATGAAATTTGCTGACGGTTTCTGGCTCAACCAGAGAGGCTACGAAGTAAACTATGCAAATCAGGCTTTCGAGATCGAAGAGATCGAAAACGGATTCCTCGTTGTGGCAACACCTTTCGTTGTATACAACAGAGCTATGATGCTCGGAAGTGCCAACCTTGAGATCGCTTACACTTCAACTCAGGAGAACTGCGTAAAGGTAAGCATCACACACCACAAGGGTCATGTTGACAATGGTCCGCACTTTGTTCTCGAGGACAAGGGCTTCAAACCACAGGTAACTGTTACAGACAAGGAAGCCGTACTTGTTACAGGCGACACAAAGCTCGTTGTTTCTAAGGAGAACTGGAGCTTCACATACTATTATAAGGATAAGAAACTCACAAGTGGTGGCTGGAGATCGACAGGCGTTATTTTTGAGAATGCTTACAAGCAGCAGGCAAGACTTCAGACACAGCTCGACGACACATTCTGGAGCTACCCTGCCGATCCTACAAGAACATACATCAGAGAGCAGTTCGACACTTCTGTTGGCGAATATTTCTACGGTTTCGGCGAGAAATTCACAACATTCACTAAGAACGGTCAAAACGTTGAGATATGGAACGCTGACGGCGGCACTTGCTCAGATCAGTCTTACAAGTCTATCCCATTCTATCTTTCTTCAAAGGGCTATGGTGTATTCGTAAACAGCACTGACAAGGTTTCATATGAGGTTTGCTCTGACACTGTTTCTAAGGTATCCATGACAGTTCCAGGAGAGAGCCTTGAATACTATGTATTCGGCGGTGCTAACATCACTGACGTACTTAAGGGCTACACTGACCTTACAGGCAAGCCTTCACTGCCACCTGCATTCTCATTTGGTCTATGGCTCACAACTTCATTTACAACAACATATGATGAGGAGACTATCACATCATTTATCGATGGCATGGCTGAGAGAGATATTCCTCTTCAGGTATTCCACTTTGACTGCTTCTGGATGAAGGGCTTTGAGTGGTGTAACTTTGAGTGGGACAAGTCACAGTTCCCTGACCCACCTGCAATGCTCAAGAGATTGCACGAAAACAAGGGTCTGAAAACTTGCGTATGGATCAACCCATATGTTGGTCAGCGTTCAAAGCTATTTGACGAGGGTATGAAGAACGGCTACTTCATCAAGAAAACTGACGGCTCTGTATTCCAGTGCGATGAGTGGCAGCCTGGTATGGCTATTGTTGACTTCACTAATCCTGAGGCTTGCAAGTGGTATGCAGGATATCTGAGAAAGCTCTGCGAAATGGGTGTTGACACATTCAAGACAGACTTTGGTGAGAGAATACCTACAAGAGATGTTGTTTACTATGACGGCTCTGACCCTATCAAGATGCACAACTTCTACACATATCTTTATAATGAGTGCGTATTCAATGTACTGAAAGAATATTTTGGAGAGAACAAGGCTTGTCTGTTCGCACGTTCTGCTACAGCAGGCGGTCAGAAGTTCCCTGTTCACTGGGGCGGAGATTGCTCAGGCAACTACAACTCAATGGCTGAGGTTGTAAGAGGCTGTCTGTCACTTTGTATCTCAGGCTTCGGCTACACTTCACATGACATGGCAGGCTTTGAAGCTACTGCTACACCTGACATTTACAAGAGATGGGCTGCGTTCGGTATGTTCTCATCACATTCAAGACTACATGGTAACCAGTCATACAGAGTGCCATGGCTCTTCGATGAGGAATCCTGCGACGTTCTGCGCTTCTTCACAAAGCTCAAGGGCAAGCTCATGCCTTATCTGTGGGCTCAGGCTATCAAGACACACGAGGTCGGCGTACCTGTAATGAGAGCAATGGTCATCGACTTTGCTGACGACCCAACTTGCCTGACGCTTGACAGACAGTATATGTTCGGCGACAACATTCTTGTTGCTCCTATCCTTAATGACGAGGGTATCGCTGAATACTATGTTCCTGAGGGCAAGTGGACAGATATTATCACTGGCAAGGTTCTTGAGGGCGGCAAGTGGTACAAGCACAAATGCTCATACTTTGAGATCCCTGCTCTTGCTAAGCCAAACAGCATTATTGCATACGGCAACTTTGAAAGACAGATAGAGTATGATTATCTTGAGGGCACAACATTCACTATCTACGAGCTTGAAGACGGCAAGAGTGCAGTTTGCCCTATTTATGACACTGAAGCAAACAAGGTATTCGAGCTGACAGCTACAAGACACGGCAACAAGATCGAGTGCGAATACACTGACACAAAGGCAAGCTTCAAGATCGCTGTGGCTAACACAGACAAGACTGTTGAAATTGCTCCTAACTTCAGCGGCAAGGTAATCATTGAACTCTAATGACTAAATAAAATCATCGCTCCGAGAGATCGGGGCGATTTTTTTGCGTTCGCACATAAAATCGGGGCAAATGAGGGTAAAAATTCTGTATATTTGCTCTTGAAGAAAATATGAGATCGGGGTATAATATAGATAGTACGATTTGAGGAGTAATTTTATGAAATCAAGAATACGAAGTGCTATACCGAAAAAGATAATCGGCATAAATATCAGTTCGCAAAAGCGTGATATCATTGAAGATATTGCTAAAAGCGAAAATGCGGAGGCTGTTTTCTTTGACAATGAGATAATGGGACAGCAGGTGGGATATCTTTGCGGTTTCAAGGGCTTTGTCAGGTCTGAAAAAGAGGGCGAGGACATCACGGACGAGTGCCTTATTTTTTCGGGCATTGACGGCAGGAGCCTTGACCCTATACTGAAAATGCTTAGGGAAAAAGAAGCTACGGTGAAGTTAAAAGCCATTGTCACGGCACACAATCAAAGCTGGAACGTTGGCGAGCTTATAAAAGAGCTGAGGCGTGAACACCTTCACATGAATGGGGGCGACAGCGGTGAAAAGTAAATACAAGGCTATTATTTACATTATTCTGTCGGCTTTTTCGTTTGCATTCATGTTCGCATTTGTGCGGCTTTCGGGAGACTTACCGACGGTGCAAAAGACCTTTTTCAGAAATTTTGTGGCGTTGTTTTTCGCTATCGGAGTGCTAAAGAAAAATCACATACGCTTTCACATTGAGGGCAAAAAGAACAATGCGGTCATTTTTGTGAGGGCGCTTGCTGGCACGCTAGGAATGCTTGGAAACTTCTATGCCATAGATCATCTTGTGCTGTCTGACGCTTCCATGCTAAACAAAATGTCACCGTTTTTCGTTATCATTTTCTCTTTTATTTTTCTTAAAGAGCGGCTGACTTTCTTTCAGGGCTTCACTGTAGTTTGTGCATTTATAGGAAGCTTGTTTATTATCAAGCCGAGTTTTCAGAATGTGGACTTCTTCCCTGCCCTTATCGGTTTTCTAGGAGGAATGGGAGCGGGACTTGCTTACGCTTGCGTAAGATACTTAGGACAGCATGGAGTAAATGGTGCGGTGATAGTTGCATACTTCTCGGGATTTTCCTGCTTGTTCACCCTGCCATTTCTAATATTAGATTTCCACCCTATGACGATTTTCCAAATACTTTGTTTATTGGGAGCTGGCGCAGGTGCGGCAGGCGGACAGTTCGCTATAACTGCGGCTTACACTCACGCTCCTGCAAGGGAGATATCAGTTTATGACTACTCACAGCTGATATTCACAACTATCCTTGGATATTTCCTATTTGGCGACATTCCAGATGGCTGGAGCTTTCTTGGATATTTTATCATAATTGCCATGGCTGTGCTTGTTTTTCTTTACAACAACGTATGGCACAATGACAGCGAGGTCAAGGGCTGACAAAAAGGTAAACAAAAAGAGCGTTTTTACTTTCTCGGTAAAAACGCTCTTTATTATTTATATTGTTGTTTATGCTCCGCCTGCGATAAATCTCTTGAGATCCTGTGGGTTTACGCACTTTTCAAGCGCAACGTCCATAGAAATAGTTCTCGAACGAACGAGCTTTGCAAGCTCCTGATCCATGGTCTGCATTCCTGTTGCTTTACCTGTCTGCATAGCTGAACCGATAAGATGCACCTTATCGTCACGGATCATAGCTTTGATAGAGTCTGTTGCGTTGAGTATCTCACAGCAAGCTACACGGCTTGTGCCGTCGAATGTACGGCAAAGTGTCTGAGTACAGATACCTACGAGAACGGAAGCAAGCTGAGTTCTGATCTGATGCTGCTGGTGAGCAGGGAAAACGTCGATGATACGGTCGATAGTTGACGGTGCGGACGTTGTATGAAGTGTACTCATAACAAGATGTCCTGTTTCAGCGGCGGTAACAGCAGCTTCGATAGTCTCGAAGTCACGCATTTCTCCTACGAGGATAATGTCCGGGTCCTCACGGAGAGCAGCACGGAGAGCAAGTGAGAAGCTCGGTACGTCAGGTCCGATCTCTCTCTGGTTTACCATACATCTCTTATGAGCGTGCATATACTCGATAGGGTCCTCAATAGTGATGATATGAGCTGATTTATGGATATTTACATGGTCGATCATTGCGGCAAGAGTTGTTGACTTACCTGAACCGGTAGGGCCTGTTACAAGCACAAGTCCACGAGGTCTCATTGAGAACTCTGCAAGGATAGGTGGCAGGTCAAGGTCGGTAAGGGTCGGGATATCGTTTCTCAAAAGACGGAGAGCGATGGCCGTGTTTCCTCTCTGACGATACACGTTTACACGGTGACGGAAACCTCTCGAAGATACATATGTAAAGTCGGTATCAATATGGTCTTTGATAGACTGACGCTGCTTATCTGTACACATATCCTCGCATATTTTGAGAATTTCAATCTCGGTCATATCAGGATATGAGGAAAGCTTTCTCAGGTTACCGCCCTGTCTAACTATCGGCGGAATACCTACGGTGAAGTGCAGGTCGGAACAGCCAAGGGCTCTTGCTTCATCAAGAATTTTGTTAATGTCGATTGCCATTAGAATTTACCTCCATATATTTCTTTTTTATACAGCATATGTTACACGGATAAGTTCGTCCATTGAGGTCTTGCCTTGCTGAACAAGCTCTGAAACGTTGTCACGAAGCAGGTGACAGCCCTCTTTCTTTGCAAGCTCCTGAATTTCGTCAGCTTTTGCTCCCCTTGTGATAAGAGCCTGCATAGACGGTGTTGCGAGAAGGATCTCATGGATAGCGGTTCTTCCCTTATATCCTGTGTTATTGCACTTTGGACAGCCACATGGGTCGTACACCTGTACTGAATGGTCAAGACCCATAAGCTCATTTTCTTCCTCAGTTGACATTCTAGGCTTTTTGCACTCAGGGCAAAGCACCTTTGTAAGACGCTGAGCAACGATACCGATAAGTGAGGTTGCGACCATGTATGCCTCAACGCCCATATCCACAAGTCTTGTTACGGTAGAAGCGGCGTCATTGGTATGAAGTGTTGACAGAACAAGGTGTCCTGTAATAGCGGCACGGATAGCGATCTCAGCAGTTTCGGTATCACGCATTTCTCCGACCATTATGATGTCAGGGTCCTGACGGAGGATAGAACGAAGGGCTGCACCGAATGTCATGCCTGCCTTTTCGTTTATCTGGCACTGGTTTACGCCATCAATCTTTTTCTCGACTGGGTCTTCGACGGTAATAACATTGTTATTAGGCTTTGAGATCTCACCAAGCGCGGCATAAAGTGTGGTAGATTTACCTGAACCTGTAGGGCCTGTTACAAGGACAACTCCCTGCGGCACTTTAAGGCAAGACTCAAATCTCTTATAATTATACTCGGTCATACCCAGGTCGGTAATTTTTCTCAGGGACATATCGCCTGTTGCGAGGATACGGAGAACGACTTTCTCACCGTACACCATTGGAAGGTTAGATACACGGAGGTCAAGAGTTGTGCCGTCAACGACCTGTGACATACGACCGTCCTGTGGGATACGCTTTTCGGCAATATTCATGCCGCTCAAGATCTTGAAACGGGTAACAAGCGAAGTATGAAGTGCAGCGGAAAGAGTCATAAGCTCGATAAGGTCGCCGTTTACACGGATACGGATAACGGTTTTATCCTTGAATGGCTCGATATGTATATCCGTTGCGTCCTGACGCTGGGCGTTCTCGACGATAGCGGTAGCAAGTTTAACGATAGGAGCGTTCTCGATTCTCTCCTCGGAGATATCCTTGAGTTCTTCAAGGTTAAGCTCTTCCTCTTTTTGCTTTGTAGCTTCGTCAACAACGGAGTTAACCTGACCTTCTGAGTACATCTTACCAATAGCACGGTTGATAGATGACTTTGTGGCAAGGACAGGTGTTATGCTGCAGCCTGTGATAACACGGAGATCCTCGAAAATATAGAAGTTGATAGGGTCATTAGTTGCAACGGTCATACGCTTGCCTATTTTGCTGACTGCGATGACGTTATACTTTCTTGCAGTTGCCTCAGGTATCTTCTTGACGATATCAGGCATAAGCTCTGTATTATCAAGGTCGATATAAGACACATTCAGTCGCTCGGCGAGGACCTGACAGAACTGAACATCGGTAACGAGCTTCATGTCAATAATGACATCACCAAAAAGTCTTCCCTTTTGCTCCTTCTGTTTGGCAAGGACTTCCTGAAGCTGTTCTTCAGTTATAAGACCTTTCTGTACCAGATACTGACCGATAGGGCCGTTTCTCATATATATTACTCCAATCCTCCGCATTGATTTAGGGATCCGACGCTGCGGAAACGTCTGCTGCGGTGCAAAAACCGCAAAAAAATCATATTATCTATTGTAATCTTCATGAAAGTATGATAAAATTAATATATTAACTAATGAATCCAAAGGAGGATCACTGTGGATAATTTAACCTTATCATACATAATCATTTATGTATTTGTGTTCATTTTCGGAGCGTGCATAGGCAGTTTTCTTAACGTCTGCATATACCGATTGCCGAAAAATGAAAGTCTTATCAAGCGAAATTCTCACTGTATGACCTGCGGTGAGCCAATCAAACGGCGTGACCTGATACCGATAGTAAGCTGGTGCATACTTCGTGGAAAGTGTCGAAGCTGCGGTGCAAAGATATCGGCAAGATACACTATAGTTGAAACGCTGAACGCACTGCTCTACTTATGGGTATTCTACCATTTTAATGGAATTTTCAATCCGCTTCGTGCAGCACTTGTCTGTCTGTTATTCTCTGCTCTTATCGTTGTATTCTTCATGGACTGGGACACTCAGCTTATCAACACATATGTTGTGATATTCATAGGTTTGCTTGGTGTTGCGGAATACATCTTCTGCAAAGATCAGACGGGACTTACGCTTAAATCACACTTGATCGGATTTTTCATTGTGAGCGTGCCTTTGCTTATTATTTGTCTTATCACACATGAGAAAGCAATGGGCATGGGAGATGTATATCTCATGGCAGCCGCAGGGCTGTTTCTCGGAATGCAGGGTGCTTTGGTAGCGCTTCTTATCGGACTGATAACAGGCTCGATCGGCGGACTTATCCAGAAGCACCGCAGCGGTGATTCAGTATTTGCATTTGGTCCATATCTCTCCATAGGAATTGCTGTTGCAGCTTTGTACTCAGAGCAGATCGGTTCATGGTACATGGACTTTACTGGTCTTAACGAGATGATGAACGAAGCAATGCTGATAATAAGATAATTGCATACATTCCGCAGTTTGATACTGCGGAATTTTTTTTGCTCAAAAAATCCTCTTAATAGATTTTTCTGTTAAGGGGATTTTTTCAGCAATCAGACCCGTGGAGGGGTCTGATTGAGAAAAGAAATTACTGTACCTTAGATACTGTAATATCAGATGGATTAAGTGAATACTTTGAAAGATCCTCAGTATACTTTGGATCGTTGTACTTCTTAAAATACAACGTAACTGTGACGGTTCCACCCGCTGGAATAAATACACAGTTTGATGGGTTATTCAAATCGTTGTTCGTTGTAAATCCACAAACCTTATCATTTGGAATTTTCAATCTCCAATCCGCCTGCATCTGATCAAATGCAAAACCAACATTAGCACTTAAAGACCAGATCTTTACAACATCAGAACCATTATTCTGTATTGTTATATCATAGTCTATCTCACCATCATTGATTTTTCTTGCGATACTGCTGATAACGTACAAATCATTTGTCGGTTTTGAAATGAAGGTTGCCTCAAAAACAGTATCTGATGTTATAACCTTAGTAGATATATCATCGCTTGTTCCTTCTACGACCCAACCGCCAAATATCTTATTAGCGTCTGACGAAACAGGGGTAGCTCCTGGATAATTTGCATACTGTCCATCAGAAACATAAATAGTTGAGGTATTTATTAAAGAACCGTTTAATTTAAACTCAACCTTATGCTTGTTCTGTACAACCGGAACAAAAACTGTTGAATTATCAGTTATGGTTATATCAGTAAGACCTTTTGACGTATCAGATTTGTATACCCACTTAACAAAATCCTGTTTTATAGTATCCATGTCAGTTGGAATTCCCGGGTCATTTGCAAAGTCGCCATCATAGACACTTGTTGTTGTAAATGTAGAACCGTCGATATTCTCAAACGTTACTGTAAACTGGGTTTTCGGTGCAACAGGCGGATAAACACAGGAGAATACCATATCCTTATTTATTGTTATACCTGTTGTAAAATCAGCAACGTTATTCTTGCTGTCTACCCAATAAGGTGTGCCATAGCCTGTTCTTTTTGCCATGGTTGGCGGCGTTTGATAAAGTGTGCCTGCCTTGACCGACTTAGTATCTATCTGTTTACCACGAAGCGTTGGTTCAGGGTCGCTTGCAGAGTAGATAAACTTTACACTGTATGTTTTTGAACTTGAAACTGTTGTCTTATCGTAGAAAATATAAGTATATGTGTTTGAAGCGTCAAGGCTGTAATACTTTTCCTGCTGAGCTGTGCAACCTGCAGGAGCAGTAGTTGCCTGAGGATATGTGACATAATCAGGAGCTACAGAGAAATCTTTATAGTCACGAACTTTGTATGAATCTGAATCGCCTTCATTTATGTTAATATTTGTAAGATTTACTGCTGCGTCCTTTTTATACTTTGTTTTCGTAAAAGTATAGCTTCCGTTCTCATATGTTGGCTGATAGGCTGTAAGAGAAACGTCGAGAGTATACATTTCCTCAATTTTGCTGATACTTGCACTGATATCAAACTTATAATTGTCGTAAAAATCAACACCTCTTGCAACAGCAGAATTATTAAAATTTAAGCCCTCTGTATTTACCTTACCTACATTGAGGATACAGCCTTTTGCACCCATTCTCTTTGCGGCTGTATCCGTGTCGTTGCCTGAATAGTTTTTCAGACTATAGCCACGAAGATTATTATTGTCAATAACGATACAATTTGAATAGGTCACACCGCTTGCACCGATAGTACCAGAGGTTGAAACATCAGGCACACCAATATAATCTTTAAGCACAAGAACATTGGTCGAATATCTAAGCTCATCATCAAGATAGTCTATAAGACCTGAACCTATGATATTGCTTTCCATTGTTGCATCAGCGTCATGATAAACGTTATTTGCAGGTTTGATCATATTAAGGATAGCTCCGAGGATCACGCCGAAAATCGTTACCACAACGATAAGCTCAACAAGGGTAAAACCCTTGCGGTTTTTATTCATTTTCAAGATCCTCCCTCCTTATGGTGTTGATTGTGCATCGTCATATTCGGCCTGGTTTTTGTAATCAGAACCACCCATATAATGGATAACTACATAACCTGTAGCTTTACCTGACGCATCTTTTTCAAGATAATGGTCAAAGGTCGCATCTGTGATCTTAAATGCAGCTGCATCGGCTGTTGGAGTGCTGCTGTAAAGATCAGATGACTGTGAGAAGCCGAAATAATCGCTTCCTGTTACGCCTGAAAGCACAACGCCAAACTGCTGATTTCCACCGTCACCGATAGGGATAAGAAGTGAATTTCCTGATGAGTTATTATTTACATCAAAGAACTTTCCGCCTGTAAGCTCAGGCGTAAGAGCATAGAAATCCATATCTGCCCCTGAATTGTTATAAAACTTTACCCAGTAAACGCTCTTTTCAGGATTAGGCGTAATGTTTATGTCCTTACCCTGAAGAAATTTGAGCTGATAGCCTGCGTCTTCATCAATATTATTAAGCTTTGCTTTAAAGCCATAGGCTGTAGTATTGAACTTTATGCCGCTTCCAAAGTCTGCCTCAAGGGCAAACTCATTTGTAGTTTTGCCGCTTGAAGAGAACTTGTTTACCTTCAACTCGTTCATATTGACGGTCTTGTTATCATTATACTGCTCGGCATTTACTGCCTGAGTATACATTTCATTGTTGCGGTAGTAGTTTTCAAGATTCTGTTTTTTTGCCGCTACAGCAACTGTAACAAGCATAGCTGACATACCTGACAAAAGTGCCATTGCTATGATGACCTCTACAAGAGTCATACCCTTTTTATTTTTGCTGTTCTTTTTCATGAGTATACTCCTTTCAATTAATAGTGATCATATCTGTCAAGAGTATATCCGAACGCTGAATCGTCCTTACCGCCCTTCGCATTCTGCATTACAGAAGTAGTTGAAGGCTTAGTGTATACATAGAACGCTGTATTGGCGTTACCAAAGCTGTTTGCGATAACTACGCCGACCGCACAGCACTGAACGGTCATTTTTCCGCCTGCTGAGTCTGTTACCACAAGTCCGCCAAGACCGCTTGTTGCGATATTAACGATAGCCTGTGGTGAATAGAATGAGCCCTGGAAGAAGCTTTGATCTGTAGCGTTAAGTGTTGTGTTCTCACCAAACAGGAAGATGATGCTGCTGTTTTTCGGTCTGTAAGAGCCTGCAACATCTACAGATGTAGGGTTGAGAACAAAGCCGCTCTGTGGTAAGCCAGGGTTACCCTTTGTATTATTGAGAACAGAAGAATCAAACATACGAACGTAAGTATCATAATCAAATACCTTAAGTCCCTTAAAGCTATAGTTACAAGCACTAGAGCCTGAATGCTGTGACTTGCCTGTTACTGAGTCGATACCATTAAGTGTAATAGCACTGCCTGAGTCTGAAACAAAATAGCAGTTGTATTTTCTGTCACCTGTAGTCGTATCAATTATAGTTGAACGATTTCTAACAACTATTACAGGTGACCATTCTGCTCCAAGATTAAGACCATTCTGAAGTCTTATAACGATATCACCCGAAGAATCAGAAACATCAACGAGGATCCTTGAACCATTGCCATAATCATTGAACGAAAGATCAGATGCCCATGTACAGCTTGATGTTATTCTCAATTTGTAGCGGCTTGTAACTGGAGTCTTAGCTCCTGTTCCTGTAAGGTCTATTAGCTCAGTAAGCGTGTAGTCAACATTTGTCCAATCGCTTGCAAAGGTATTGAATGTTTTTGTGTTTGATCCATCATAGAAAGCCTGATATTGATCAGAGATCGTTGTCACATTAGTATCATTGCTCATGAAGAAATCTTCCGGATAATATACATAGGCATCAGCAGATACTGGTATCTGTGGCTTTGCGTCACGACCTGCTTTGCTAAGAACAGCTCCTTCATGAATATTTGAAGCCGTGCAGACGATCTTATCTTTACCTGTGATAGTGCCGGTAACATAAACAGAGCCTGTTACCTTAAGTGACTTTGTGACATTAAGATCACCCTCGACATAGAGAGAGCCATTGATCGTCTGACCAGCTGCACCAAATGTTGCATCGCCATTATAAGCACCTGCGCCCTTATAAACGTAGAAGTTACCATACTGTGTATAGTCATTTCCGCCAATGTTAGCTTCACAACAGAACAAATCGACATCAAAACCTGAAGAACCAACGTCCATATGGTTTGAAGTAGAGAGCTTCTGACCGATATTAACATAGTTATATCCGTCTGCTCTTGCCATTGTGGAGTTAATGTGGAATTCATTTGAAACATCAAGGTTTTCAGAAATTGTAACAGTTGAACCCTGCTTTTCATCTACTAGACTAGGCTTGAGCATGATAAGAGGCTGAGTTGAAACCTCCAAAGAACCATACATAAGGTAAGAACCATAGATACTAGTATTGTTTGTAAATCTATAGACCTTACCAGTGGTATTATTGATACCAGCCATATCACCGATAACGTTAAGGTTATCGTAACCTGCGCCGCCGTTACCAACAAGCTCGATAGTATTTGTATACTCGGCAGGCTTTGTAACTGACTGCGTGGAAATATGAGCTGCTACCTTTTCAGTTTTTCCCAGATAAGTAGTTTCACAGGTAACAACGATATTTGCAACACTTGTACCCTCCTGTGCTACAGTTATCTTTGTGGTACCGATATTATCGCTTTTACCATTTGATCCATTATAGCTGACATTAGTAGTTGTACCCTTTCCGCTATTAGCACTTGCTAGCTTTTTAAGGTTATCTATGGCCTTTTTCTGCTGAGCCTTTGCAGTAGGGTCATTGGTTGGAGCAGTATCAGTTTTTATCTGATTAATAAAGCTTTCAAGAGTAGATGAAGCTGTCAGATAAGCCTGTTTGCTCTTATAGTTATCATTTGTTTTTGTCCTATTTACCGAAACAAAAGAAACAGTTGCAGTCAAAAGTATTGACAGCATGAGCATGACAGCAACCGCTGTGAAAAGCACGACTCCGGGTTTGTTTCTTTGTTTCCTCTTCGGAGTATTCTTCATATTAACCACCTTTCTTAGTTTTATTATCACTTATGCTATACTTTTTTCATTTTACACAAGTTGATTACTTATATAAAATTTTTAATCATTATATAGCACTAATTGGCAGGACAAGAAATATTCCTTATCCTACCAAATAGTTTTCTCTTAGCTGGCAGAAGGATCAGCAAGCTTCTTCAGAACGTACATATTCAGTGTCATAGAGCCTGAGATCTCGCTCTCGTTGACATTTTCAATGCTAACATTCTCGATCACCATGCTCTTTTCGTTGTTTGTCGTCAGGTTGTCAGCAAAATTCTTGAAACCTGAAAGCGAGCTTTTGAACTGAATGTTAAGGCTATAGTAACCTATTGTCTGTGCAGCTGTTTCATTGGTATCAGCTGCATTTTCATCTGTGTTTGCGTCTGCAGCTGATGAATCAGTTGTGCTTGCATTATTGTATTCATCTACCTTAGTGTCAAAATCAGTAGCTGTTGCTGTTGACTCATAAGCAAAAGGCGAAAGAACTGTGCTGCCGTATGATGAAATAGTCATATTGGAGTTTTTGATCTTTACATCATCAACATTAAAAAGCTCACGAACCTTATCAGTAGCCTTGTATGCTACCTGATAATCATAGAAGTTAGCTGCGACCTGTGAGGTGCTTGTATAAAGTGTCTGAATCTCAGCGGCAAGGTTCTTATCCTTGTCTACCTGATCTTCAAGCTCGCTGAGCTGTACCTTTGCTGATTCCAGATCACTGCTTGCCTGACTACACTCATCAATGGCAGGCTTAATAAAGAGCATAAAACCTGCAACAATTATAAGCAGTACAAATACTACTATCAAAATCATTTTATCACGATAATTCAACTTCATAATTATTCACCCTCGCCCTCTTCTTTAAGATAAAGTGTCAGCGAATCAAGCGTTACGCCTGAGCTGCCGTCTTCACCGATCGAATATCCGTTGTATCCTACATCTTCCTGGAAGAGTCCTGTACCTACAAGGGCATCGATTGCTGTTTTTACATCTGACTGATCATCAAGCTCAACCTTAGTAAGTGTTACTGTACCAGCTTCAAGGTTATATGTAAAGCCCTCATACTTGAAAGAACCAAGAGCTTCCTTGATGTCGTCAAACATCTCACTTGACACGACCGGAAGTGTTTCAAGAGCTGCATTTGCTGATGTAACATAGTTTGAATAATCCTGCATGATCTTCATCTTATTGTGAAGTATCTGGTTCTGGGCGATCTTCTCATTGCAAACAGCTATCTTATCATTAGTCTTGTCTATATCTTTCTCGATAGAACTCTTCCTGAGATTAATAACAAGTGTTGCACCTGCGATAAGCACTGCGGCTGCCGCAGCGAAGATACCGCCTGTCATGAGCAGCGAACCCATTCCGCTGTTGCCGCCCTTACCTGTGGACTGATCGACTTCGAGGAGGTTGATCTTCTCTGTTGCCTTGTTTCTCTTATAGAGAGCACCGATAGCATTAGCGAATACTGTAAACTCGAAGTTCTCGAAACCTGTGATCTGAGCAGGCACACCGAGAACGGAAGCCTTTATATCAAGACCGTCAAGAGCGTCAACGAGTTTGATGTAGTCCTCGATAAAGCCATAGAGAATAACATTTTCAAGTCCTGAACCGCCTCTTGCCTTATTGAACTGCTCCATTCTGAAGATGTTCTCGTTAAGAGCTTCAGTGATATAATCGTCAGAATCATAATCTTCTTCTGAGATAGGAACGTATCTGGCGAATGCCATCTGTCCATTCTCAAAAAGTGTAAGACCAAGGAAGTTCTTATCGATCTGGCAAACCAACAGTGGCATTTTCTCCATGTTGGACTTGTCAGCAAGAACGATTCTTGCGATAGAGTTACATCCGATGTTAACAGATCTGAGGTTCATTCCCATAATGTTATAAAGCTTTCTGTAGCTTTCAACTATCGTACTAGGGCAAGCTGTTGCAAGTACCTTCACTGCACCAGGATTATCCTCGCCTGCTTCACCTACTACTGTATATGAGATAGAATACTCATCTGTGATACCCATTTCCTGGCTCATATGGTTCTGTACCATAAGCAGGAACTCATTACCCTTTGCCTTTGGAACTACAAGCTCCTTGAATACGATGTTGCTCGATGAAAAAGTAACGATAGCGTCCTTATCCATCATGTCCTCAGCCTTGATCTGAGTGAGCAGCAACTCAGACAGACCTGAAAGGTTGATGACCTCACCATTAAGGATCATATCCTCAGGAACGTCTACCTGCAAAGATCTCTCGATCCTTATCTTGTTAGAGGAGTTATCACCTTTAACAATATTGATTTGTCTATCAGAAATATCAAATGATAGCATTTATTCCTTCACCTCTTAAATTATTTTTCAAAACAAATATCTTCCCTCTCCATTTTAAAGGAGAGGAGATATTTAAAATTAACGAACATAAAATGCAGACCCTTAGTTTTCCAGACCTGACAATGAACCGTAGAGCAGTGGGAAGATACCCGCAAGGCAAAGACCAATCGCAACACCCATGAATACGATGAGCAATGGTTCCATAAGTCCTACAAGTCTTGTAACGGCTGCGTCTGCTTCTTCCTCATAGTAGTCAGCAGTTTTCTCAAGGATCTCATCGAGAGCACCTGATTCCTCACCGACATAGATGATGGAAGTAAACATTCCTTCAAATATCTCTGTTTTTGCAAGTGACGCTGAAAGCGGTGCGCCCTGCTTAACTTCATCAACTACCTGAATGAACATCTTATCAACATAAGCATTTCCAAGTATTCTTGACGAACGTTCAAGACACTCTACCATTGGGATACCGCTTGAATAAAGTGATGAAAGAGTTCTTGCGAAACGACCCTCGTAGATCTTTACCATAAGCTTTCCGGCGGCAGGCATCTTTATCTTTATGTAGTCAAATTTAAGTCTGACTGACGGTACTTTCAAGGCGTATATCCAACCGAATATCAAAACAACGACCACGATAAGAATGATATACCATTTTGCCTTGAAAAAGTCACTGAATGAGAAGAGAGCCTTAGAAAGTGCAGGCATCTGATCCTCTGGCATAAGACCTGCAAATATAGGCATGATGAACGTAAACATACCGATTACCATGACGATACAAAGAACGCCAAGTATGATAGGATAAGTCATCGCACTCTTTACCTTATTGTTCAACTTGTTTGAGTTTGCATAGTAATCGCTCAGACGCTGCATTGTCATATCGAGCGTACCTGAGGTCTCACCTGCGTCTACCATTGAGATGAAAAAGTCCGGAAAGCTTCCTCTTCTTGTATCGAGGGCCTCGGTAAAGCTCTGACCTTTCTGAACATCGTCATAAACGCTTCTCCAAACATCCTTTGCACCCTTATTCTCCTCTTCCTTATAGAGAATGTCGAGCGCTTTAACAATGGTAAGACCCGATGTCATCATTGCCGCAAGCTGACGGCAGCAGAAAGCAAGTTCCTTAGTATTGAACTTGTGCACAGATTGTTTGCCTGCACCGCCCAATGCTTCTGAATAACTTATACAGAAAAGACCTTGTTCGTGGATCTTGTCCAGTACTTCCTGTGCATCCTCAGCCTCATAGATACCCTTTATGGTTTTTCCCGAGGTATCCTTAGCAACATAGGAAAATTTCTTCATAATATGTAGATACACCTCCACTTATTTATACATTTTGTGCATTCATAACAAAAAAACTTTAAAAATACACAAAACGCATTTTTATAATTATAACATTATTTTCATCTTTTCGCAAGTGATTGAGTGCTTTTTAAGCGTTAATTTATTTACAAAATAATCTTCACAAATTTATCGAATTTGTACAAATAGAATAATTAAACTAACATTTTAAATTACATTTAACATTTAAAGCGAGTTCATACAGATTTCTGATAGTAAATACTCTTATTTATGTTCAAATAATACAATTTATACTTTATTATCTGTCTTGTCCGCACTAAAAGATTTCATACTTTTGAGAATGACAGGATGCTTATGAACATACACTTTATAGGCTATCAGATAGAAACAATAGGACCCTGCAAGAAGAAGTCCTATGCCTATGATCACGCTTACAAGGTAGTTCATGCCCACGCCTTCATTCAGCCATATACACGGGTAATAAAGCACCTTATAGAAGATATCTCCCTTGCCCTCCTGACTGAATGAATCCCTGAATATTGCAGGAATAAAATACACTAGAAGCATAAGAAGATACACTATTGTAATATTGACCCAGCTCCAATTTTCATATGCGGCATGGCGTTTGCCGTCGTCATAAAAAAGTCTTAGGAAAAATATAAGCATGACCGCAAAGCCTATAAATGAGTCTACATTACTATTTGTCATAAAGCTTTTGAAAGCAGATGAGCTTGACGGAAAGACCGTAACCAGAGCCGGTATCAGCACAATGCCTGCAAAGGCTGAAAACAGCGTAAGAACGATCATTATCCCAATTCTCGACAGAATGTACTTTAAAAATTTTATTGCCTCCATAACTACCTCCGCTTTATTCTTTTACTTATAAAGTCTTTATGCTTTACATCTCATCTTACACAATAAAGTTTCCAAACTTTACATCTTTCAATTATCTGACATAGTTTTATCAAAGAGTTTATCCACAAGCTCTCTTAGATATATATTTTCTGTACGCTCAAGTTTAGGGTCTGCGTTTCTGATAAGCTGTGCGGCTTCCTGTGCTTTTCTTAGTATATCCATATCCTGTGACATATCCGCTATCTTCAATGCTGGAAGGCCATGCTGTCTGCTTCCGAAAAAGTCACCTGGACCTCTGAGTTTAAGATCTTCCTCAGATATCTTAAAGCCGTCGTTAGTCTTGCCCAAAATTTTAAGCCTTTTCACGCTTTCCTCATTCACGTTGTCTGTAATGAGGATACAACTTGATTTATATTTACCTCTTCCCACACGACCACGAAGCTGGTGAAGCTGGGAAAGACCAAATCTGTCAGCATTTTCTATTACCATTATTGCCGCATTAGGCACGTCAACTCCTACCTCCACAACTGTTGTGGAAACGAGCAGGTCTATTTTATGCTCCTTGAAGTCGTTCATGACCTGTTCTTTCTGAGCACCGCTCATTCTGCCGTGAAGAAGTCCCACAGTGTAATCTTTAAACGTGCCCTGAGAAAGCTTTTTAGCATAGGTCTTAACGTCCTGCAAGTCCATATCACTTTCCTCTATCATTGGACAGACTATATAGCCCTGTCTGCCCTCGTCAAGATATTTTTTCACATAGTTAAAAGCACGCTCGCGAAGCTTTCCTGTAACGGCATATGTTTCAACGGGCTGTCTGCCCTTAGGAAGCTCTTTCAGTACAGAAATATCAAGGTCGCCGTATATCATAAGGGCAAGAGTTCTAGGGATAGGCGTGGCTGACATAACAAGCTTATGAGGATTTTCACCCTTTGAAGCAAGTGCCGCACGCTGTTCAACGCCAAAGCGGTGCTGCTCATCTGTTATGACAAGGGCAAGCTTTTTGAACTTCGTTGTCTGCTGAACAAGAGCGTGTGTTCCCACTGCAACGGCGTATTCACCGTTTTCAAGCCCCTCTTTCACAAGCTTTTTCTGTTTTGCGGTCATAGAGCCTGTGAGCAGTGCCACCTTTACGCCAAGCGGTTCGAGGAAGCCTTTAAGTGTCTCGTAATGCTGTTCTGCAAGTATCTCAGTAGGCGCCATTAGTGCAGTCTGGCAGCCATTTTCATACACAAAATATGCCGCTCCTGCCGCAACTGCGGTCTTACCCGAGCCAACGTCGCCCTGAACGAGTCTGTTCATAGGCTGTTCTTTCTGCATATCTCTGATACAATCCTCTATGGCGGTTTGCTGGCTGTTTGTAAGGATAAAAGGCAGAGCGTTATAAAAGCTGTCCATATCCTGCGTTTTCAGCACAAAGCCGCTTTTTTCACGGCTTCGGCTTTTCATAAGCTGCATACCAAGCTGCAAAATAAGAAGCTCGTCAAAGACAAGGCGATTTTTCGCAAGCTCGCAGGTGTGCATATCTTTTGGAAAATGTATATTCTCCAAAGCATATTCAAGAGAACAGAAATTATACCTTTGCATTATGCTTTTTGGCAGCGGCTCATAGATATTCTTATTAAAAACATTCAGGGCGAGCCTTACTGTTTTTCTGAGCATTTGCTGACTAAGACCCTCTGTGAGGTGATAGACAGGCTGGACTTTATCTTCCGTATCGGCAGAAAGTATCACAGGAGAATTTATCTCTTTTCGCACAAGGTTTCCTGTTATCCTGCCGCAGAGGTAATACTCTTTATCCACTTCAAGCTGTTTATACATATACTCGCTGTTATAGATAACTATTACAAGGTTGGTGACGTCATCGGTAAAAATGACTTTGTACACTGACAGACCTTTTCTAATATGGGCTTCAGGGAGCTTTTTAACTACTCTGCCCTTTACTATGCAAGGCTCGTTAGTTGGTGCGTCGGCTATGGGGACAGGCGAGGTATAGTCAATATAACTTCTCGGATAATGACAAAGCAAGTCATATACTGTCTTTACGCCTAATTTCTCATAACATTCGGCACGCTTTTCCCCAACGCCTTTTAGATACTCTATTGGTTTCTCAAGATCTTTTAACAAACCCTCACCACCTGTCAGCTTTCACTCCACTTAATACGATTATATCATACATCACATAAAAGGTCAATGACTTTTATTCAAATCATACATATTTACGCCATTTTCCCTGCACGTTTTGCATTTTTGCACAAAAAAAGAACAGATGAAAAAAATCATCTGTCCTTGATAAAAACTATATGTTATTATATTTTCTCGCCAAACTCAGAATACTCGATAGAAGCTCTGATGAAATCTCTGAACAGAGGGTGCGCTCTGTTTGGTCTTGACTTGAACTCTGGGTGGAACTGAACACCAACGAACCATGGGTGTACATTCTTTGGAAGCTCTACTATCTCAACAAGCTTTTCGTCAGGTGAAAGACCTGCAAGCATAAGACCCTTATCTTCAAGAAGCTTTCTGTATTCATTATTGAACTCCCAACGGTGACGATGACGCTCACGGATAAGATTCTGTGGTGCTGAATAGATCTCAGCACATCTTGAATTGTCTGCAAGCTTGCATGGATAAAGGCCAAGTCGCATCGTGCCGCCCTTTTCTGTGATATCCTTCTGTGAATCCATTATATCTATAACAGGATATGGAGTGTCACCAAACTCGGAAGAATTTGCCCCTTCCAGTCCTGCAACGTGTCTTGCGAACTCAACAACAGACATCTGCATACCGAGGCAGATACCGAACATTGGTATCTTATGTTCTCTTGCATATTTGATAGCTTCGATCATGCCCTCGATTCCTCTGTCACCAAAACCGCCCGGTACGATTATGCCGTCGCAGCCGTGGAGCATTTCAGCTACAGTGTTCTCATTGAGATTTTCAGACTGTATCCACTTGATATCAACTTCTGCGCTATTCTCAAAACCGCCGTGACGGAGAGCTTCTGCTACGGAAAGATAAGCGTCCTCAAGCTCAACATACTTGCCAACAAGACCGATAGTTACTTTCTTGTTACAGCTATGAACTCTGCCTATCATTTCCTGCCACTCTTTAAGGTCTGGCTGTCTGCACTCAAGCTTAAGATGATGACAAACAACATCTGCAAGGCCCTCTTTTTCAAGCCAGAGAGGCACTTCATAAAGTGATGGTGCTGTAAGATTCTGTATAACGTCCTCTGCTCTTACGTTGCAGAAAAGACCTATCTTCTGCTTCATATCCTCTGGTATCTCCATTTCAGAACGAAGAACAAGGATATTAGGCTGGATACCGATAGAAAGCAGTTCCTTTACGGAATGCTGTGTAGGCTTTGATTTAAGCTCCTTTGAGCCTGAGATATAAGGCAGCAGGCACACATGTATAAATACGGAATTTTCTCTTCCAAGCTCGATAGAAGCCTGTCTGATAGCCTCGAGGAATGGTGTGGACTCGATATCGCCAACTGTTCCGCCGATCTCTGTAATAACTATATCTGTGTCAGTTGATTTGCCTACTCTGTAAAGACGATCCTTTATCTCGTTGGTGATATGAGGAACGACCTGAACTGTGCCGCCAAGATAATCTCCTCTTCTCTCCTTATTAAGAACTGTCCAGTATATCTTACCTGTGGTAACATTTGAATTGATAGAAAGATTTTCGTCGATAAATCTCTCATAGTGACCAAGATCAAGGTCAGTTTCCGCACCATCGTCAGTTACGAAAACCTCACCATGCTGATAAGGTGACATTGTGCCTGGATCGACATTTATATACGGGTCAAATTTCTGAATGGTAACGCTGTAGCCCCTTGCTTTTAACAATCTTCCCAGTGACGCAGCGGTTATGCCCTTTCCAAGACCTGATACTACACCGCCTGTTACAAAGACATATTTTGTAGGCATATCATTTCTCCTCCATATATCAAAAATAAAACACAAAAAAATCAGGTGAGATCATGTGGACACAACTCACCTTTTCGCTCTTATTAATATCATAACAAATTTTTATACAAAAGGCAAGTGTTTTTTCTATTTTTCTCTGAATTTTTTATAAATTATCAAATAGCTGCAATAATCTCTTGTAAAATTGTTATAAATTAAAGCGGTTTTATTTGATTTTATAAAAATTGATGTAATTTTAAAGTCAAATTCGTACGAAATTTATGTTGTAATTTGAGGTAAAATAGTATATACTATTATTGTATTATGCTTAAACGAGCTATAGACTTCCGGCTTGCTGACTTTAATCGGAAACGAGGTTTATTTTATGGACAACGACAACAAGAACACCTCCAACACTCAGGGAGATAAGGATTTACAGTCGCTAATATCCAATGCAATAGAAAATAGAAAGATACTTGATGCTTCAAACTCAAACGGACCTACGGGGGTCATACCTATCCCCTCAAAGGAACAGCAGAAAGCTGATCCGATACATGAGTCTGATCCAAAGCAGGATAAGACGCCAAAAAAGAAAAAAGGCTGGAGCAAGAAGAAAAAGACGGGTGTTGCTCTTGGAATAATATTTGTAGTATTCATTATTATAATTGCCATTATCGTAGGTTTGTTTTTCCACTACACAGGAATGCTTGACAGAACTAAAGACACTAAGATAAATTCAGGCAAAGCGCCTATAAATTCCAGCGAGCTTACAAGTGAGGCGGATACATTTGACGCAAAGGAAAAAGAGGAAGAGCTTAAGGCTCAGCTACAAAAGCAGTCCTCCAAAATATCCAGCGAGGACGTAACGAACATTCTGCTCATTGGCGAGGATATCCGTGATACAGAAGAGGAGAGCCGTGGAAATACTGATGTTATGATGATAATTTCCATAAACACCAAGAACAAGACTATTACAATGACCTCCCTTATGCGTGATATGTACATTTACATGGCGCAATTTGACGAGGGCAACAGGCTCAACAGCGCTTACTGGCACGGTGGCTGTGAGTATCTTGAACAGTGTATTGAGGATTATTTTGGTATCCAGATAGACAGATACGCAAGAGTGAATTTCTACTCGTTTATAGATATAGTTGAGACTGTAGGTGGTATCGACATGGAAGTGTCAAAGGCTGAAGCCGAGGGCATGAAGAAGCCGATGGCTGAACAGAACAAATACCTTAAAAATAAGAAAGGCACTGACTATATAAGCGACGACATATTTGCGGGCAAGAGTGATGAGGATAAGGTAAAGCTTCATCTTAACGGAAATCAGGCACTTGCGTTTGCAAGGCTTAGATATGTAGGAAATTCCGACTATGAGCGTACCGAGCGTCAAAGACGTGTTATCTCAGAGATCATAACCGAATCCAAGAAGCTCAGTCTTGTTCAGCTTGACAAACTTCTGAACAAAGTCCTTCCTGAGATAAACACAGACCTTACTGATGGTGAGATCGCAAATCTGCTCCTCAATGCTTTTGACTACATGAAATATGATATCCAGCAGCTTAGAATACCTGCTGACGGCTATTTCACAAACGAAGTCATCTATAGCATGGACGTGCTTAATCCGGACTTTGCTGCAAACTCTGCATTCATTCAATATATAGTTTACGGCAGTTGTAAAAACATTGACGAAGCTATCAAGCAGTATCAGGAAGAAAATGCTTACAACCACAGCTATGACACTGGGTATTACGGCTACTAACTGAATAATTGATATCCGCTTTCCTTTTGGGAGGGCGGATATTTTTTTTGCTTCGTGCAAAAAATATAAAAAAAATAGTTGACAAATACCCATAAGGGGTATATAATATATATGTTGCAAAAGATACCCCATAAGGGTATTTGATATAGTAAGGAGGCAAAAAACATGGACAACAGAAATGATAAAGAACTGTCATGCGGCTGCTGTGATACTTGCAGGCACAAGCACACTCCCCGTGATGATAAGGAAATAAAACAGCTAAAGAATAGGCTAAGCAGAGTTTCGGGACAAATAAACGGCATTATCAAAATGCTTGACGATAACCGCTACTGCGGAGATATACTCATTCAGGTTGCAGCGGTTGAAAGTGCAATGCAAAGCTTCGGCTATCTTATTTTGCAGGAACATATGAAGACCTGTATGACAGAGGAGGTACAAAGCGGCAACACTGAGGTCGTTGACGAAGTATTGGAGCTTATGAAAAAGCTTAAATAGAAAGGCAAATATCTATGAAAAAGTTAAAATTCAATGTAACTGGCATGAGTTGTGCGGCGTGTCAGGCTCATGTGGAAAAGGCTGTGAGTAAAGTAAATGGCGTAATGGACGTAAACGTGAACTTGCTTGCAAACAAAATGACGGTGGATCTTGACGAGGGCGTAACTAACGCTCAGGCGGTCATAAATGCTGTTGAAAGTGCAGGATATGGAGCAAGCGAGATAGGCGACAAAGAAAACAAAACTTCATCACCTGTTGCGGTGGCTCAGGACGAAAGTAAAAAGATGAAGAAACGCCTATGGTGGTCGGTGGGATTTTTGATACCGCTGTTCTATATTTGCATGGGACACATGGCGAACATACCTATCCCCCCTATTTTTGCAGGGCACAAAAACATGATGATATACGCACTCACTCAGCTTTTGCTCACAGTGCCTATCATTGCAATAAACTTTCACTATTTTTCAAACGGCTTCAAAAATCTTATCCACCGCTCCCCTAACATGGACAGCCTTATAGCTCTTGGTGCGGCTGCTTCATTCATATACAGTGTTTACGGCACTTACAGAATGGCTTACTTTATGGGCAGGGGCGACCTTGGCTCGGCACATGAGTATATGATGAATCTATATTATGAGTCATGCGGAATGATACTCACACTTATCACTGTGGGAAAATATCTTGAGGCTCGCTCAAAAGACAAGACGGCTAATGCTGTGAACAAGCTTGTGAACCTTGCGCCTAAGACGGCAGTTGTTATCCGTGACAGCGAGGAAGTGGAAGTTCCTGCGGAAAACGTAATGGTGGGAGATGTATTCCTGCTCAAAGCTGGCTGGTCTGTGCCATGTGACGGAGTTCTTATTGATGGGAACTGCACTGTTGACCAATCTGCACTCACAGGCGAAAGCATACCTGTAGACAAGGCAGTGGGTGACAGAGTTATGAGTGCAAGCGTATCGGCTGGTGGTTTTGCTAAGGTAAGGTGTGAGAAGCAAGCTAAAGACTCAACACTTTCACAGATAATCGCACTCGTTGAGGACGCTTCCGCTTCAAAAGCGCCTGTAGCAAGGCTTGCAGACAAGATAAGCGCTGTGTTCGTGCCTATAGTTATAACGATAGCTCTTATTTCACTGGTAGTATGGTTGCTACTTGGCTATAGCTTCGCATTTGCTCTTAACATGGCGATATCAGTACTTGTTATATCCTGCCCATGCTCATTGGGACTTGCAACGCCCACTGCAATAATGGTAGGAACAGGTAAAGCGGCACAGTTCGGTATCCTAATAAAATCCGCTGAAAGCCTTGAAACTGCTCACAGCATTGACACTGTTGTTCTTGACAAAACAGGAACTTGCACTGAAGGCAAGCCTGAGCTTATTTCAGCGCAAGCGTTTGGTGATTTTGATGTTTCAGAGCTTAAAAAGCTTTGTGGCTCGGCAGAAAGCGGTTCATCACACCCACTTGCAAAGGCCGTTACAGGCCACTGCAAGACAAATGGCATTGAACTCTCCCCTGCTGAAAGCTACACAGAAACAGCAGGCGGTGGTATATCGGCTGTTGTTGAGGGCAGAAACGTTCTTATCGGTAACAAGCGGCTTATGGATAACAGCGGAGTTGACATATCGATGGTTGAGGAGACGGCTCATGCTCACGCTGACAATGGTGAGATACCACTTTATGCAGCGATTGACAACAAGCTTGCAGGCATTCTGTTCATTGCAGACAAGATAAAAGAGACAAGTGCAGAGGCTATAGAGGGCTTCAAAAAGGCAGGCATTGAAACTGTAATGCTCACAGGGGACAACGAGAAAACGGCTAGAGCAATACAGAAAAAGCTTGGCATTTCACAGGTAAGATCACAGCTTATGCCTGAGGACAAGGCTACGATAATCAAAGAATTGCAGGATCAGGGCAAAAAGGTAGCCATGATAGGCGACGGAATAAATGACGCACCTGCCCTTACAACAGCAGATGTTGGAATAGCTATCGGTGCAGGACAGGATATTGCTATCGAGTCGGCTGATATCGTGCTAATGAAAAGCGATCTGAATGATGCTGTTACGGCTGTCAAGCTCAGCAGGAGCGTTATGAAGAACATCAAGGAAAACCTTTTCTGGGCGCTTATTTACAACTCGCTTGGTATTCCGCTGGCGGCAGGAGTATTCTATGGCTTGCTTGGCTGGAAGCTCAATCCTATGTTCGGTGCAGCGGCAATGAGTTTAAGCTCAGTTTGCGTTGTGACCAATGCGTTAAGGCTCAATCTTTTTAAAAGTGGCAGAGAAAACAAAGTCTCAAAGGCTGAAATAAATACTAAAACGGAGGACGAAAAAATGAAAAAGGTAATGAAGATCGACGGTATGATGTGTTCACACTGCACAGGCACAGTAACGAAGGTGCTTAATGCGATAGACGGTGTTACAGCAGATGTTTCCCTTGAGGACAAGTGCGCTTACATCACACTTGACAAGGACGTGGCTGACGAGGTGCTTTCTAAGGCGGTGACGGACGCAGGGTATAAGGTAAAGGGGATAAAGTAGGTTTTAGCTGTATATTTTGAAAAAAGCGGTGCTTTGAAAGCACCGCTTTTTTTGGGAATTGTGTAGCCCTGCGTATGCGGGGAAAAGCTTGAAAAAGAGGACTTCAAGACTGCAAAGCGGGGAAAAGTTTCTAACATAAACCGAATTTCTGTTCGGATAGGGATCACCCCCGCGTATGCGGGGAAAAGAGTGCCGGGTCCCAACAGCAGCACTGTTATGGCTGCCGCAGGGATATACACTGTTCCATCAAGATCTGTGGCGGTGACTGCACCGTTTTCACGGCTTACCTTGCAATGTTCAAGATAAATAAACGTCATTCTGTCGCTTATTGTGGGCAGTGCATGGAGATCTGGCTTCTCTATCCCATTTTGTTGTGCCATTATCTTACTCCGACGATCGTCAGCATTCCAAGACCATAAGCCTTTTCACGGCCGATACCATTAGTAAGTGCAACTTTAAGAAGTTCCTCGTCTGTTACTGTAAGCACGCCCTCATATGTTACAGAAAGTATTCTCACATGGTTTCTACGCTCGCCCTTTTTAAAATCATACCACTTAAACTCCGTTACCAGCCACATTCCGTCCTCTAGAGAAAAGCCGTTTTTCAAAGCCTGCTTTTTCAGCCATTCTTCCTGCTGTTTATTTCCTATAAGTCCGACAGGGCGACCTCTGTGGGAATTAGTATCTTTCTTATGTATAACAGGGTTTGCTTTCAAACGAAACTGCCATTTACCGCCATTTTTAACTCTGTCAAGTAATGTATCATAACATTTAGTTTGAGGTCTTTCTGCTCCGAATTGATCTGAAACATTTGAAAAATCAAGTTCTTTTTCTGATAATATGAGCAAATACTTCTCTCCGCCAAGCTCGTCTATTCTCCAAAGCTTCCTTGTTCTGCCGTCAGACTCAGCGCTTTCGATAGCTCCATGAAATCTGCTTGGGCATACCAATGCCTTAATTGTATTTGTTTTTGTAATATCTAATTTTATTCTTGTTAAATACATACTGCACCTCACAATTCAGAAAAGGCGTCATGCTCTGGGTTGCTATCCACAGCAAGAAGTTCTTCACGCTTCATTCGCCAGCCGTGCTTTCTGTGAAGCTGTGAGAATGACAGCGGAATATCCTGCACCATTGCGCCGCCTGATGTGACTTCATAGGAAATGCGCACGCTTTTTCGGTGAGCGTTCTTATAAAGATATGGCTCGGTCTTTAGTGCCGTAAGAATATCCTCGTCCTTAACGCCAAGAACGATAGGCAAAGTTGGCGGACAGGACTTTCGTCCAAGATACAGCGGATAAACAGGCTTTTGCAGTGCAGAAGCTATACTCTCCAGCAATGATTTATCATCACTTTCAAGTGCGACAAGAAACACTGCGTCTGACAGATAATAACGATATGATACTTCAGGATGTTTTTCTCCTGGTACTTGCACAGTATGAAAATCTTTGAGCAAAACGCCCTCCTTATCGGCACGAACGCCAAAACGGAGCGTTGTAAGCGGCACAAGCTTCTGCGGATCGTCATTACGCTGGATACCAAGAGCCGCCGCTATCATGCCAATAACGCCGCTTTTGGTAGGCTCACGTTCTGTTGAACGCACAATGAATTTTGAACTGCTGCCCCACGCTTGTAATGGGGCAGCAAGTCTTAGCAATAATACTGCCATTGCCTTTACGCCTCTGCTGTCTGCTCACGAAGATATGCTTCCAGACGCTCAAGAAGCTCAGGAAATGTCATTTTTTCGGCAATATCTGCCAACTTGTCACCAACGCAGAAAGCAGCCAATGGCTTAGCAGCAAAATTATCATATACCTTTCCAGCATATTCCACAAGTTTATTCTCAGACTCGGCAACATAACCCTCTTCAGAAGCTCTGACAGGTTTCTCAAAAGCTCCGCAAAGGTTAACAGGCTGGTCATTACGAACGGTCACATAAATAGCGTCAGGGAAAGTGCGGTTTGCAAAAGTGTTCTCCTTACCTGTAGGCATTGAGCGTACGAACGCTTCAACATACTTTATCACAACATCAACTGCATCATACAAATTGTCAAGTGCCTTTGAAAGCTCTGTCACATTCACGTTGGCATAGCGGTAAAGTGTAGAGGAATTATATTCAATAGTATCCAGAAAAGCAGCATTTTCATTCAAGTCATCACCTGCCGTGAAGTAATCATACTCGTTATTAACAACATGTGTAGAAATAGCATGAGCCACCTGTGCAGCGGCATCATAGTTGAGCGTAGGGTCACTTGCTGCCATTCTTCCGAACAATGCGATATCTACTGACGGATTATCTTTCAGAGCTTTTTTATAAGCATTTTTATCTTTTACTCCATCGCATATAAGCTTAGCCAAAGCCTTTGCCTGTTTGTTACTTATAAATAGCAAAACTTTTGTTTGTTCAATTTTATCATTTTCTTCGGTGTTATCTTTCTTATTTACAATTTCCGTTTTTATTCCAACATCTTTAAGCGCTTTAGTGGCTTTTTTGATACCCTCCTCCTCGCTAATAGTGCTGTCTATTGCAACAATCTCTTTGGCAATTTGCTTTGCCACTTCACGGGAACGCACGCCAAGCTCTTCCACCGAAAAAATTTTCTTGAAATCTTTTCTCATAGCATGCTTCCAAGCCTGTGATGAAACTCTTGCTCTCCTTGTTCCGCCATAAACGGCTGTCTTAGGACTGCCCATATCGTCACGGTTTACACAGCTTGGCGGTACGGTCTGCAAAACGTGTATGTCAACATAAATACTCATGATAAATCTTCTCCTTTTTCACGATAAAAATCCTCGCCCCATTTAAGCTGGACGTTTTTTCTCTTGTTAGTGTCCTGAAACCAATACAGATCCTCTGCAAGTCTAACGTAATCAAGCTTTACGCTCTTTGCCTTGAAAAGCTGCACAAGACCTCTTATATGATGTGAAAGTTCAGGCATATCTTTCGCTGTGACAACAGGTCCAAATCTGCGCATGATGCGTTCTCTGTTTTCATCAGTTTTCTCTTCCATAAGATCAGCGGCTGCACTTCCAAGGGATCTTCCCTCACAATGAACTGTTTCCGAACTTCCCTGCTGATGAAGTGCAAACATAGTCAGCGAAATATATATTGCCCACTCCGATCTGCTTGGCTCGTTAGATTTACTGAAAAGCTCAGGCGACATTTTATTGAAAAATACATCCCACAGTTCAGGCATTTCACCCGGCTTTTTGCCTATGCCGTGGCGTAGTTTTGCCAAATTTGCTTTTCCGTCACTTGTGTCTTTTTGTGCGATGAGTTTCTGCACTCTGTCTTTCATTTCATTTCTTATAAGCTTTACTTCTTCCATATTCTCACCTCGCATTAATAAACATTAAATTTTCTGATATATCTTTGAAACATCACGCAAGAAAATGTTGTAAGCCTTTGATGCAGAATAGATCGTCTCATCTATCATATGTCCCACCATTGCAGTATCATCTACTGCCGCAACAAGCTCCCTGCCAAGATCAAGGGTTATCCTCTTTGCAGTATTCTGCCACTGTTCAAACTTTTCCAGCTTATCATCATTTTCCGGGTCAAGTGAAGAAAGCCAACTGCGGAAAGGAATATCAAGGCGGTAGTATAGCTGTGACTTGGTGTCTAAAATCGAGCCAATGTCCTTTGGCTTACTGTTCTTATTTCCACCAGAGGCAAGGTAAATATTCCATGCTAGATTGCCTATTTTTTTCGCAAGTTCTTCACATCTGCTTATCTCAAACTTTATTTCTTCACGATAACCCCTGCCTACTTCTGATAGTATTTGTGCGTTCATTTCTAGGGAATCAAAATAAACATGTTTAACTAATGATTTGAACAAATCTCCAAATGATAAACCAATAGTGCTTATAGAAAAAACATAACCATGCTTTATTATTCTTTTTTTACACAAAAAATTTGTCCATTTCACAACTTCAGCCAATTCTGTATCATGATTTTCAGATTGCATAAGAATAGACGAAAATTCACGCCATAATTGTTTTTCACTATCATGTTTAAATGGCATATAAAATTCTTTTTTCTTATCTATCACTTTTTTCCATGCAGTCATAGGTTCAATGAAAGCATTTTCTGTTTCAAAATAATCTCCAGCTGTGACTTTAAAAACTCTTACGCAATTAACGTCTTTTATCAATAAAACTTTTCTAGGCAAAGCGGTGTATAGTTCTGAACGATTGTCAGGAATAGGGAGCAGTTTATTTCCTACAATTACAATCGTGTCTTTCTCCCAAATAGGACATTCTTTTCTAAATTCTCCGTCAGGATATAGTGGAACATAATTCAGCATTATAGTATCGAATAAGTTGTCTCCCACTACATATAAAGTACCAATGTCTGCAAGCCAACCAGGTTTTTTAGGATTTGGCTTTTTGGTACCCATGTCAGTAAAACCATTTAGAGCCATTAACCACCTTGCAGCTTGTGCAAAACTCATTTTATGCTTTGCTTCACCTGAATAAGGAGAAAAAACTCTCTTTTTATTGTCGCTTTGAAGAATTTCTCCGTTTAATTTCTGAACGTCATAATCTCTCGTATCAAGCACGGCCATTTGCCCAAATGGCCTTTCGGGATGAAAAAGCCAAAAGCGTTCATGCCACTTTTCAAGATACTCTCTCACGGGCTTTTCGGGAATCTTTCTGTTGTTCCATAGGCTTTCCCACCTATCCAACGCATCGTCCTCTTCCTCTAGCTCTGCTTCATTGCCGTCGGCATCTACCCTTGAAAAGACAGTATGCACTATGGCAAGCATAAGACGAAGTATAACTATATCCTGCGTAGGCATTTCACCTTTCAGAGCCTTATACTTATGCGCATTCAAAAGTGCATCTGTTAGTGACACCTCTTTTATTTGACAATTGTCGTCCATTACTCTTATCCACGGCTCATCAAGCAGATTAAACTCTGTTTCGTTCATTCACATTCCTCCTTCTTAGTAAATTCCAGACCTTTTTCAAAGCTGTAATGAAGATCATATCCGTTCAGCTCACCTTTAAGGTCCTCATCAAGAAACAATACAAGCTGGTTTTTAAGCCACGGGGAATTTTGCCAACCTGCAATATACTTCATACAGTTGTTTTTAAGTTCTCTTATATTTTTATCTATATTCCATGACTGACAAAACATTGTTGGAAGTCGAAGCTTCTGTTCAGCTATTCGGCGACATTCTTCATCATCAGGGCACTCTGATACCTCTGCACCGCCATATTGGTCAGGCAGAAAATGAATTTTCTCATCAGCACTTAGCCGCATAAGCAATACATCAAATGACGAGATTCCGTCACGCACAGCCGCCTGTGCAAGCTGTTCATCACCAGTTTCAACAGGCTTTGAAAGCAGTCCATGGATACTTTTTCCTTTTGGCTTACTTATCCTAAAGCAGTCAGCCCTGCCCTTGCTTTTCTTTTGCTCATTTATATACTTATCATAACATTCATCACTCGTAACACTATAAACCTCTTGAACAAGTGGTGAGATATCGTCAGGAAGAGTGATGCTGTCGGGCAAAGTGTCAGCCGTTTTATTGATAAGCCAATGGCTGTATATTTTCCTTGACGCTGATTCCATATTTGTATACTCATCTGTAATAACATAGCAGACAGGCGTTTTTGCTGTATCAGGCCGCACTCCACGTTCATGTCTGTGAAGTCTGCCCATTCGCTGCAACAATAAGTCCATAGGACACATATCTGTAATGAGCATATCAAAATCAATATCAAGCGATTGTTCAAGCACCTGCGTTCCAACTACCACAAGACCGTTCCTGCTTTCATGAGTGCTTTTCCTGCCGACAAGGTCTACAAGCTGTTTCTCCTTTTTAGCACGATCAGGAAGCACGAACTGAGCATGATACAAAAGCACTTTTGCATTATCCTGCAAAAGCTCGGCGAACATCTGGGCACGTCTTACGGTATTTACTATAACACCTACACAGCCGCCATTCTCTGTTACATTTTTCACAAGCTGCACAACATCGTCACTAACGCAGGTCTTGACTGACACAGTTTTGTGCACTCCGTCATAGCTGAGTCGCTGCTGACAGATATCTTTGCCGTCTGTCCATGTGAGCAGAGGATAGCCCTGCTCTTTTTCAAATTTATCATCAGACTTTTTTATTCCAAGATAAGCACGGATAAGCGACATTCGTCTTGCTGAGGGCAGCGTTGCCGACAGCAGGATAACAGGGGTGTTGTAGCTTCCAAGCCATTGCAAAGCCATTTCAAGATACTCGCTCATGTAGGCGTCATAGGCATGGACCTCATCGATGACAACGACCTTTTCTGACAATCCAAGGTGAAGGAGCATAACGTGTTTTCGTTTCAATGCAAGCATGAGCATTTGGTCTACTGTCGTCGTCACAAAATCTGCAAGACACGCTTTTTTGCTGTCACAAAACCAGTTGTGGATAATTAATCCGCTGTCGCTTTCCTCCTGCGGTATGCCCCTTTGTATGTTCTGAAACAGCGAATTGAGTGCTGCGCTTCCGTGGTTGAGCTGAACAGAATGATAAAGTTCTGTAGATTGCTTTTCAGCCCAACTGAGTATTCTTGGGAAAATGCCGTTTGCAGTTGCCTGAGTTGGAAGTCCAAAAAACACGCCGTTTTTGCCGCACTTTGATGCCAATATCTCGCTTGCCGCAAGTGATGTTTCTGTTTTACCACAGCCCATTGGCGCTTCAAATATGTATATTCCCGGATTTTCCGAATTCTCAACTATTTTAAGGACCTCTGACTGCACCGAACGTGGTTCAAAACCAAAAGTTTCTTTAAAGTCCTCATTAGATATTACCGATCTCTCAGGATTCCACATCTGCGGAAAATCAAGCTTTGCCCAAGCGCGTTCAGCCCTCAGCTTGTCGTCAGGGTTGAGGTCCTCCACTGACAAAAGCGGAAAAAGCTCAGTGTTGCTTGCAAGCCAATCCGCCATTATTAACAGACCACTCAGAAGCAATTGCGAAGAACGGTCTATATCCGGCAACTCACTAACGTCTAAAAAGCCTGCATAATCAAGTGCCATATCAAATATCTTCTGCCAAATATCCTGCAAAACTTCAACATTTTCTTTGTCACGTCCATAATAGTTTTCATAGACAGCTATATCCTTTTGTGGCCATGACAAATCCTGTACGCTCTCAGCAGGTACACCATGATGAGAGCCAACAACAGTGCTTACACATTCAGGGCAGCTCAGTAAGTTGAGTATCTCCTCACCTGCTAGAGCATGAGGAGTTTTAACTGCATTTTCCTTAACATAGTAGTCAGGGAATACAATGCCAGCTGATTCCAGTGCCGATCTTCTTTCAGGTAGATTTTTTCCTATCTTATATTGAAAAATAACTGTCGCTTTGCCGATATCGTGAACTGCTGCTAGAAAAATAGCTAACTTTCTGAACTCGTCCTCCTCTAATCCGCAAGCCTTTGCAAATGACGGCGACAGAAATTCATCACACAGACAGCTCATGATATCTGCCGTATCCTGCAAATGCTGCAAAAGCGGCAGCCATTCAGACGAATTTTTGCCTGTTTTCGCCATTAGCGAATACAGTATCTGTTCTGTAAAGTTCATTATGTCACTTCCCGTCCGCTAAAATCGCTTTACTACCATATTATAACATATTAGTATATAAATTTCAACAAATTGTCAAAAGAATATTGGTATATTTTAATTTTTTATCTACATTTTCCGACATTAAAAATAGCGGTGCAACTCAAAGCACCGCTATTTTTATTTACGCTATTCCGTTTTGTCATCGGTTTTTTCTACCGTATCCTCCTGAATTATCGGCATTTCGACTATCGCCTTGAACATATCTCCGTCTATTTCGATATTGAAGATACCACCGCAGGCTTCCGTGAAGCTCTTTGATATGGATAATCCCAAACCGCTTCCACCGTCTGTTCGTGACTTATCCCCTCGCACAAATCTTTCAAGTATCTCTTCTTCCGTGAAGTTTATCGGCGTTGCCGAAATGTTCTTCTCGGCAAATACTATTCTGTCCGCTTTTTTGTACACATCAAGGAATATCCTTGTGCCGTCCATAGAGTAATTCAGAGCGTTGTCAACAATGTTTTGGAACACTCTGTAAAGCTTGTCGCCGTCGCCCATTACCATTGCGCTGTCGGCATTTATGTTTATCTTTACTATCTTGCCACTGTCAGCTATCTTGTCCTCTGCGTCTGCGATGCACTGATTTAACAGCATCACAAAATCAAGCTTTGTTAGGTTTACATCAACGCCGCTTGTGGCTTTTGCTATGCTGAAAACGTCAGACACAATGCCTTTGAGCTTCTGCGCCTTTTTATCAAGTATCTTCACATAGCTCGAAGCTTCATCGTCAAGATCCATTTTCTTAAGCAGGTCGATATAGCTGATAATGGAAGTCAGCGGTGTTTTCAGGTCGTGTGAAACGTTTGTCACAAGCTCTATTTTCAAACGCTCAGACTGTATCTGCTGCTCCACCGACTCTCTCACCTTATCCTGAACTGAGTTGAGTTTTTCAGATTCAGCATACACCGGCGAAGTTTTTCTTATCTTGCCCTCATAAGGCTTTTCTTCTCCAAGGCTGTCTATCTGTTTGCTGAGCTTTGAAAGCTGTGAGAAGTCACGAATATCTAACACCATCAGTATCAAAGCCACAACAAGCAAGAACGGCTCAACATCTGCACTGGAATAATAAGCGGATTCCAAAAACAGTATAACGCCTATGGCTATCGTTCTTATGGATAGTTTCACTCCAAGCGGAAGTCCATGAAAATAGTGATACAGTGATGTTTCCTTGTACTTGGGCCATAGGAACTTACATGATCTGCAAATAAGGCTTTCTTTGAATATGCTTCTTGTCTTTATCTTGCCAACAAACTCCATAAGCGAGCCGAAGCCTGCAAAATATGCCAATGCAAACAATGCTACAGCAAGGATATTTCTGAAAACGGAATTAGCCAAAGCATTATCAAAAATATTTTTTGTAATGCTCACATAATAATTCCAGCAGGCGCCAAATACAAAAGCAAATGTGATAGCCAATACCATTAGGATAAGGTAAACTTCCGTAGGCACTTTTTTTAGAAAATTGCCTTGCTTCCAACGTTCAACGCTCTCAGGCTCTGCATTATATGCACAGATCAGGAGCAGATAGCACACAAGCATAAATTCAATAACGCCAAAAACGATCACAAAAAGCTTTGCACGATACATATCATTCAAAGCCTCGGTGTATTCCTTTTCCATGGCCGTAAGCTTTTCAGCTTTCGGCGCAAAGAATACCGTTATACCTGAATCGTCATTGTCTGTCGCTTTGTAATCAGGCAGGTCATAGAGGTTTTCACATTTTGCCCATGTGTTTCCGTAATCGTCCTCATAATAATATATGCCGTTGTCATAGTCATAGTATTCATTGCCGTCATAAGTGTCATAATCGTCACCAATTTCTTCATCTTCAAGCCTGTCGGAATATTTCAGACCGTTTTTCAAATCAAGACCTTTAATAACATTATATCTTGAGTCTACATTATAGAAAGCTATTGGATCATAATTGCCGTAATTGTAAAAATATCTGCCGTAGTTATCATAATAACTTCCTCCTACGGGCACAAGATTGTCGGCATAAAACTCTTCTGTCACGTTATCCTGATACTCCGCTGTATTGTAATAGTAGTCAACTATCTGTCCTGATGAAGTTCTGTCGCTCATTACCTCGTTATCACGGCGGAGTATATAGTTTTTGTGCGACGATTTAAAAGCTTTTATCTTATCCGTTTCACTGTCATAATTTTCTATATCTTTTATATTTGACAGATATCTTGTTTCGCCATTTTGAGTAATCCCCACATAGTAATCAAACTGACTATCAATAAGCTGGATACCGCTTTCTGTTTTTTTGTATTTATAGCGGTTGTAATCAAGATAATTCAGATAGTCATTGAGCAAGTGTCTAGACTGGGTGTAATTCCGATCCTCATCAACATATCTGAGATAAGCCGAAGCTGTAACGCACAGTTCCTCATACATTTCATTGGAAGCCAGCTTATAGCTTTCTGATTTAAGATAAGACTTACTGCTGCTGTCGGCATGGCTGTTAGCATAAAGCACCAAAGACAAGCAAAAGCCACCTGCAATAACGCAGGCAAGCACAAATGCTATAATTCTCATCTTTTTAGCTGAGAATATCTTAAACCATTCTGCCTGCTCAAATTTTCTCGATTTTGTAGCCAATTCCCCACACCACCTTCAAGTATTTCGGCTCTCTAGGGTTTATTTCTATTTTCTCTCTGATGTGACGAATATGTACCATTACCGTGTTTTCAACGGCATAAGCGTCCTCATTCCACACTTTAGAATAGATCTCCTCGGCAGAAAATATCCTGCCTGCGTTTTTCATAAGAAGCTCAAGAATTTTAAGCTCCGTGGCGGTGAGCTTGACAGGTTCTCCGTCAACCTTTAAGCTTTTTGCCTGAGTGTCAAGCTCCAGACCGCCTATTTCTATAATATCCGTTTTGTTTGCCGTGTCGATAGCGCCAAGCTGCATATATCTTCTCAGGTTGCTTCTTACCCTTGCCACAAGCTCCATAGGGTTATAAGGCTTTGTTATGTAATCGTCAGCGCCCATTGAAAGCCCAAGCACCTTATCTGTATCCTCAGATTTAGCGGAAAGCACAAGTATAGGGATATTCTCTGTTGCCCTTATTTTCATCATTGTAGAAAGTCCGTCCAGCTTAGGCATCATGACGTCAATGAGTATAAGCTGTATGCTGTTCTCAGTGAGCTTTTCCAAAGCCTCAAGACCGTCATAGGCTTTTATTACCTTATAGCCCTCCATTTCAAGCAATTTTGCGATAGCTCCCACTATATCTTTATCATCATCTACAACAAGGATTACAGGCTCCTTTATCTCCATATCGGCACGATCCTTTCTTTTACGTTTATTATTATAAGCCACATTCTTTAAAAACAGCTCAACATAATTCTTAATTAAATCTTAATGTACTCTCTGATTATATCACATTTTTTCTGACATTACAACAAAAAAAGACGGGCGAAATAAATTCCGTCCGTCTTTATATGGCAAGTTATATTACTTATTCTTTTCCAAATATGCGTGATACTGCTCGTTGAGAGTTTTAAGTTCTGAATCAACCGTACCCTTATACTGCTCTTTGAGCTGTGTCCACGTATACTGTGAGCCATTCTCATCTGTCTTCATAACTGAAGTATACAGATAAGGAATAACAGCTTCCTTGGTATCATTTGTTGCAGCGTCATTATCTGACAGAGTTGTGGAGATGCCATAACCAGGGTCAAATATCTTAGTGAACTTGTCTGTAACAAGGTCAACGTAAGCTACGTTATACATATCTTCTGTCCAGTTAGGATTGTTTACAAAGAACTTCTCCTTCTCGATATCCTTATATGTATCCTGAGTATAAACTATCTTTGCACACTCGAGCCAGCACTTCATAGCGTCATTCTTTGTCGAACCCTTTACCCACATATACGCATTCATGTCGATAGTTGTATAAAGCGTATCAGAGTTAGGATCCTTTGGCATTGGAACTACGCCCCAATTGTCGCCGTCCTTTGGTGAATGTGTACCGGTAGAAGCCCATGGACCCATTGCATAGAAGAGGATATTCTTCTTGAATGCGTCGCCTGCCTGTCCTACCCAATCAGGATAGTACATACCATTCTTTGCGATATCATAAAGCATATCAGATGCTCTTACAAAGTCAGCGTCGTTGAGATTTGAAACATACTCGTCCTTATCAGCGTCATATGTGATAAGAGTCTTACCTGTTGACTGGAAGATAAATGGTGCAAACCAACCGTTTATGCCGTATCTCTCCTCGTCAGCAGCAGCGCCCTCAACATATTCTGACATCATGTCATACCATGCGTTCCAATCCCACTCGCCGTTCTGATAAAGCTCATATGGATCATCAAGACCAGCAGCGTCTATCATAGACTTATCATATGTGATAACAGAACCTGGCAGGAAGTTAATAGGTGCAACAAAGTGCTTGCCGTTGAGAGTGAACTGCTCTGCAACGTCCTTGACATCGCTCCACATAGCACTATCGAAATCAACGATATCATCAACAGGCTGGAACATTTCCTTGATACAGTTTGCAGGGAATGTCATAGACTGCTCATACCAGAACATATCCGGTGGATTGTTAGACATAAGTCTTGCTGCGAGCTTATCATACTTGTTCATTGATGATGTCTGAGAATACTTGATCTTACCGCCCTTTTCCTCAAAAAGAGTAAGGTCGGTTCTCTTTTCCGGCTCTTTCTTAGTTGGGTTTATGTCAAAATAAGAAAGCCACTCCAACTCCTTTTCCGAACCATCAGGGATAGTAGCAATATCGTCGGTGCTTGCTACCTTTACCTTATCAACATAAGAGCTGCTTGAATCGCCGCCTGATGAGCTGCCGCATGAAGCTACGCTCACTGCTGACAAGAGAGCCATTGCACCGACAATAACACGCTTGGAATTTTTCATTATATATAACCTCCGTAACAGATCGTTTTCATTAGAAAACGTTTCCTTGATTCTTACAAAGCTATTATATCACTGAATGTAATCGTTGTCAACAAAGTTACAACCACTGTTACATTCTTTTAAATACTTTTGGTGATTTCAACAAATAACCATTCATTTTTTTGGTGATTAAGCCCACAGCATAAAAAAAAGCGGAAACCACATTCAGCCGTTTCCGCTTCATATAAAATACGATATCTACGCTCTTACCAGCTTATTGATTCGTTTTGCTCTGGAATACTTCGCCACATAACGCCTTGTATCCTTACTGATAACACCACTGAGAGCAAGCAACGCTATAAGGTTTGGCAGTGCCATAAGTCCATTGAAGATATCAGCGATCGTCCAAACGGCAGAAACCGTCATATATGGTCCGATAAATACAGCGAGGATATAGAGATATCTGTAGACCATGACCACCTTCATGTTGCTGTTAAAAAGATATTCCATACACCTTTCACCGTAATAGTTCCAGCCAAGGATAGTTGTGAAAGCAAAGAACACAAGACAGACCATAAGAATAAATGCAGGTATCATTGACGGCAGGAACGAGAAGCCGTTCTGGAAAGCGTGATTTGTGACCTCAACGCCCTCAAAAGGCTTGCCTGTTACTGGGTTGATAGCCTCGTAGCTTCCCATCATTACGATAGCAAGACCTGTCATAGTACAAACAATGATAGTGTCGATAAATGTGCCACACATAGAAACAAGACCTTGTCTTACCGGCTCTTTTGTCTGAGCGGCTGCGGCTGCGATAGGTGCCGAACCAAGACCTGACTCATTTGAGAAAATTCCTCTGGCAACACCCTTTTGTATAGCAATGAACATTGTAGGAAGAGATCCGCCTGCGACAGCCTTGAAGCTGAATGCCTGTTCAAAAATAAGGGCAACAGCGTGAGGGAGCCTCTGAATGTTTATAACAATAAGTGAAAGACAAGCAACTATATAAACGACCGCCATAAAAGGCACAACTACCTGAGAAACACTTGAGATCCTCTTTATGCCTCCGATAATAACAAGTGCGGCAAAAATAGTTATCAAAAGTCCAGAGATTATAACAGCCCATGTATAGTCAGCGCCAAAAATATTCATTGTATGTTCCTTTTTAGGATCAAAGAAAGCCTGAACTGCCGATGAGATACCATTCACCTGAGAGAAAGTACCGATACCAAAAAGACCAACGCAAGCGCCAAAGAACGCAAATACCTTTGCAAGCCACTTCCACTTCTTACCCATGCCGTATTCTATGTAATAGAATGGTCCGCCGCAAACGTGTCCGTCAGCGTCCATACGTCGGTATTTGATAGCAAGAAAGCCCTCGGAAAATTTTGTTGCCATACCAAGAAGAGCAGCTATCCACATCCAGAGGAGCGCTCCAGGTCCGCCTGAAAGCACACCAATGGCTGTTGCAACACCGACGATATTTCCCGTACCTATGGTTGCGGAAAGTGCGGTGCAAAGTGCTGCAAAGCTCGATATTTCGCCTTTGCCACCATTTTCGTTCTGAAACATAAATTTCAAAGCCTTTGGCAGGTGGAATATCTGAAGAAGCCTTAGCCTAAAGGTGAGGAATATTCCCACAGCCATAATGAGTACGATAAGCGGTATGCCCCAGACATAGCCATCTATCGTTTCAAGTATTTTTGTAAATTTCTCCATGCCCTAAAAAATCCTTTCTTACAGAAAATAGGCAGTTTTTACGGAAAAACTGCCTTATTTCTCCCCTATCTATTTTTACGAAAGTAATTAGTCGCCTGTGGACTCTCTTAAAATTATCCTGTGGTCAACAGTATAATAATGATTATCCTTAGTAGTCTTATTCATGTTCTCAATAAGCTTTGCCACAACAAGCTCGCCCATTTTTGAGCAAGGCTGTTCAACCGTTGAAAGCGTAGGGATTATCCACTCACACATGGATATATTGTCAAATCCCATTATGGCGACATCTTTGCCCACATCAATGCCCATATCTATTGCCTTGTGCATTGCAGAGATAGCAAGCAAGTCTGACACAGCGAAAATCGCCGTAGGCTTCTCAGCAAGTGCATTGAAATATTCAAACGCTCTGCCTCCGCAGTCATAGTCATAGGACTCTTTATAGATATATTCATTCTTTATCTCTATGCCATATTCTTTTAATGCTCTTATATAGCCGTTCTCTCTTGCAGTGGAGGAGATAGCCGAAGAGTTCGTTCCGATAAAGCCTATCCTTTTATGACCCTTTCTGATAAGAGCAGCGACAGCGTCAAACGCAGCCTGTTCATCGTCAACAGCGACAGTAAGCACATTTGCGCCCTCCACGCCCTCACAGCACAGAGCAACGTTATAATTCTCTGCGAGCTTATTAAGCGAAGCTGCGTCATACTGAGTGCCAAGAAGGATAACACCGTCAACAGTTCTGTTAAAAAGCATATTCATCTGCCTTGTTTCAGCGGTCGAGGTTGAATAGGAAACTGCAGTTATGATATCGTAACCAACTTGTCCTGCATAATCCTGCATACCCATGACTATCTTTGAATAAAGTGAATGTTCAGAGGTCGGCATAATTACAAGAATAACATTCGTTTCGCACTTTCTAAGATTTCTTCCCAGAAAATTCGGAGAATAGTTGAGCCTTGCAATAGTTTCATTGACTTTTTTTGTTGACTCATCTGATACGTTACAGCTTCCGTTGAGAACCCTTGACACTGTCGCCACTGAAACACCAGCTTCCTTGGCAACATCTTTTATTGTAATGCTCATAGATCTTATCCTTTCTGCGACAGCATACCGCTGAAATAGTCATACCATTATCAATTATAACATATTTTGAACAATTCTCCAATATACATTCCTAACAAAATTGTAAACGTTTTTTAGGTTAATTTAATTAAGAAGCAGACTAAATGCTTGAAAAAGGAACAGTGATATGCTATAATATCATAAACGAATGATTTTTGAAAGGAAAATACGCAATGCTCCATGGTTATTTTGATATACCCACATTTCACTATTTTGAAGAAAAAAACACCTGGTCTGGCAGCAATTACACCAATTTCAGCTACCGCATAGACCCTGTTCTTGGCGATGAAAAAGAGCTTTATGTCAGAGTATGGTACGGCACAAAGTGCGTCACGGAGGTAACAGACTTTGTGGCAGAATATCATGAAGAATACTCTGAAAAGGGTCTTGAAAACGTTCTGGCAGACCTGACGAAAGAATTTGAGAAATTCAAACTCATCAGAAAAGAGCTTTAGCAACAAAAAGGCGAACACGGTTTCTCTGCATTAGCAGAAACGAACTGTGTTCGCTTTTATTTTTTTGTTATCAATACCACTCGTTTTCCTGAGTATTATAAACGTCAGCAGAAGAATCCGTCTCCATCGGCGTTGTCATAGCGTCAGCCGCAGATGAAGAATCCTTATTGTTCACAGGCTTCTCAGGTGAGATAAGCTGCTCAGACATAAGTCTTTTGCCACTTTCATCAACAAGACCAACATCAATAGCTGTCTGAACTATACCATCAGCAATAGCTTGTCCATACTCAGTAAGGTGTTCGTCAAAAAGCTTATTGTCGATATCCTCGGTTATAAATCCAAGCTCCACAAGACAGCTTGGCATAACAGTGTCGGCATTTATGTAGTAGTTTACACCGGAATTGCCAACGTAGCCATACTGTACTCCTCTATTTTCAGATATACCTACCTTTTCAAGACCATCAAGTATATTCTGTGCAAGCTTTGTGTCATATTCAGGCTCAGAATTGTTCACCCAAACCTCAACGCCCGAAATATCACCGTCATAGCTGTTCCGGTGAAGTGAAACATACATATCAGCCTTGGCGTTATTTGCCTTTGCACATCTTTCGTCAAGCTCAAGGAAAGAGTCATCATCTCTTATCATCACCACATTGACGCCGTATTTTTCGAGATATTTCTGCACCTCAAGTGCGACCTTTAAGTTATCGTCTTTTTCATATCTTTTTCCTGAGGCGTCAGTTGTGCCGCCGTCATAATCACCGTGACCTGCGTCAACACACACTGTAAAGTCCATATTTGAATATTTCGCAGGCTCGTCTTTTTTATCCTCAGCAGAAGAAGTGTCCTCCTTCACAGCAACAGAAGATGTATTATTCAATACCTTGTTTGTTTTTTGCGTATCGTCTCCTTTGATCTTTGATACTACCAAGGCTGTCAGCTTTACCAGACCAGTCACAATGCCGATAAGTATTATCAATGCAATAATAATTCTGTTCCAGTATATTTTTTTCTTTTTCACCCTTCTGACAGGCTTTCGTCCGTAGATCTGTTCAAACTCCTCATCTGAAAGTGTATTCATTAGATCAAAGCTCCTGTAAAAAATTTATCCATTTTAATTATACCACACGCTCAACATTATTTCAAGACTGTTTGTTACCATATTGTAAGAATTTCGTTACTTTTAACGATTTTGCATATCACAAGTCTATTAATATACGCTATCTGCACAATAAAAAAGGGCAAGCAAAGACTGACACAGCCTTTGTTTACCCCATTAAGCTCTTATTTTATTCCACCAATGTTCTCTCGTCACAATATTCGCAAACAAGCGTTGTGCCGTCGCCTTTGAACCAATGTGGCAGATACTTTTCGTGTTGAGTGATACAGTTAGGATTTGAACAATCAATGTGCTTATGCACTCTGCCCTTCATAAGCGGCTGCGAAGCACCATCGCCGTTTATAACTGTAAGTATAAGTGCCATTCTGATATACATACCGTATTTTGCCTGTTTGAAATACATTGCTCTCGGGTCGTCGTCCACCTCGATAGCTATCTCATCGACTCTTGGCAGAGGGTGAAGCACTATAAGGTCAGGCTTTCCCATTGAAAGCTTTCTTGTATCAAGTATGTAATTTCCGCTCTGAGCCTGATACTCCTCCTCAGAAGCAAAACGCTCTTTCTGTATTCTTGTCATATATAGCACGTCAAGCTCACCGATAACCTCTTCAAGGTCGGTAACTTCTTTGTACTCCATGCCTGCCGCTTCAAGGATATCCTTTACATACACAGGCAAAGCAAGCTCAGAAGTTGAAACTAATATGAACTTATTGTTTGGAAAACATACCATTGCTTTAATAAGGGAATGGACTGTTCTGCCGTTTTTAAGGTCACCGCAGAAGCCTATGGTCAGGTTATCAAGTCTGCCCTTTTCTTCTCTAAGTGTAAGCAGGTCTGTAAGTGTCTGTGTTGGGTGGAGGTGTCCACCGTCGCCTGCGTTGATAACAGGGCAATCAGCAGTGAGTGCCGCAGCCTTTACCGAGCCAGCGGTAGGGTGACGCATTACCATGATATCAGCATAGCCGGAAACTATCTTTGTAGTATCCTTGATATTCTCTCCCTTAGCAACGGAAGAAGTGGCAGGATTGTCAAAGCCTATTATCGTTCCCCCAAGACGCAGCATAGCGGTCTGGAAAGACATCTGCGTTCTTGTTGACGGCTCATAGAAAAGAGTACCCATTATCTTGCCCTTGCAAGCCTCGCTGTAGGCGGCAGGATCCTGAACTATCTTATGACCGAGGTCAAGAAGTTTCAGCCACCAAGATACGGGATAGTCATTAAGATCAATAAGATCAAGTCTGTTTTTTTGCTCACTCACATCAAACACCCTCTCAAATATTCAGACATACATTATGCCGCACATTCCTTGTACGGCATTTTCTTTATTATATCACATCTGTTCCATTTTTTCAAGTACATAGCCCATATTATTTGAGCAAATCAAAATTTGTTTCATCTGCAAACTGGTCGCAGTCATACATAAATAATATCTGGTCATATGCACTCGTATCTGCCACGTCAGAAAGGGTCTTGCCCTCCTCTTTGAGCTTGTCAGGGTCTACCAAGGTTATCTCGCTGTAGTGTGGGGTAAGAAACGGCACAAGGGTATTGGCATAGCTTCCTTTGATGATAAGAAGCTTTGGTGCGTCCTCTGCAGTTGTCTTGACCGTTGCCTTAGTAAAGTTGTCACCTTGCAGGAAGATAGCCGTTTTATCTGCTGTTTTCAGTGCAGATCTAAAATAAACAGATTTTGAGGTAAGCACCTGATCTTCTCTGTAAAGCTCCACAGAATCCACAGTGGTCTTATACTTTGAACGGAAGATGTTCACTCTGTCTGCGCCTATGCTGTTATAGCAAAGTTCACTGTAAAGTCCCCCATAATAAGAATTTGAGGTATATTCTTGATCGTAATTGGACAGAACGACCGGCTCAAAACCCAGCTCTTTTATACCGTCTGCATAGGCAAAATACGCCCCGAAGGAAGTCCACTTTCTATCTGTACGATAGTAAACGTAATTATTTCTTGCAGAATACATAGGAAAAAACGTATCTATGGTGTCTATCCTGCTGTCTAGGTCATAATAGATATTATCTATCATTTCACGCTGGTCTGTGTTTGAAGTATAAGCAGGCAGCTTAGCAGAATAGATACCTGCGGCAGTCGGAGCTAACATAACATATACAGGTGTATCTGTGTTTTCTGAAAATTCATTTATCTGCGAGATGTTTTTATCAAGCCTGTCCTTATCAAAATCTGTGATCTCTACAAGACGATTTTTAAGGATATAGATATTATCAAAATTTTTCTTACCAGTCATCACAAACATGGTCGTTCTGAGCGACTTCCAATTTGAGCTTAGAGGAAAATTACTGCTAACATAGGTCTGAACGTTATGTCTTATATCTGAACTGTCTGCCTTTTCACTTTCAGATCCATGTCTGCCCATCACGAGAGTATATGCCGCAAACATTATGACTATTACAAAAAATGCGCTTACTGCGATATAATCAGCAGCCTTTTTCATTAATGTTCACTCCTCCCATTTTATCTCACGAATAAATTCATAGACGAATTACCTCCGCCCACAAGAAACGCTGTACTGATAAGCAGAAATCCTATAGTGAGCATTGGCTCGATTATGTAAACTATATTAGTATTGAGCTGCATTGTCCTGCGTTTGAGATATCTGCCGATACCTGTTGCAAAAAAGCCGCAGATAAGATACATCACAACTCCTGTTTTTATCACATACGATGCAAGAACATCTCCTGCAAAGCTTCCCCCGCCGAGCATTGCGGCAACATATCCGCAGGCTGAAGGCAGGCTGTCTATCGCAAGAAACGGCAGACCTATAAGAAACAGAACATTCATCACCGCACATCTTACCCATGTCGGCACAGCCGCAAGAATATTTTTCAAGAGATATTCTATGCCAAGCATAACACAAATAAACGCTACCCACAGCATTGTGTGTCTGCCGTAGCCATACCAAACCGAGCCTGCAAGCACAGACAGTATCAATGCCCAAAGGCAAACGCTGTCTTTATTTCTACATATAGGTCTGTAGAAATAATCTCTCACCCAACTATAAAAGGTGCAGGCAAATCGTTTTATAAGCTCATTGAAGCCTGCTGACATAAACGGCAGATCAAAGTTATCAGGAAGTTCAAAGCCGAGCATTGAACCAATACCCTGTGCAATATGCGAATAAGCTCTAAGCTCATAGTAGAACGCAAAGGAGAAAGCTATTATCCCAAGCCATGCACAAGCGGCGGAGAGCGAATCTGCACTTACTCCCCTTATGTGCTGCCACATCTCATACATAGGATCCGACAGAAAAAGCTTCTCCGCAAAGCCTATAAGCATAAGCTTTATGCCCTCTGCAAGCTTTCCAGAGGTTATGACAGGTTTTCTAAGCTGTTCGCTCATATCCGAAAATCTGAGTATCGGTCCACAGCTAAAGCATGGGAAAAAGCATATATATTGAGATACCAAAAGAAAATTCTTCTCAGGCTCTATTTCTTTCCTATAGATATCCATGCAGTAGGAGATGCCATGGAGAGTGAAAACGCCCGCTCCCCACACAGGGAAAAGCTTTAGCATTGCGCCTTTGCCTGTGAATATAGACGTCACGTCATAGCTGCTGTGACCGCTTCTTATGAATACAAGAAGCACTGCCATATTTACTATCACCGATAATATGAGCCATAGCCTTTTAAGTCCTTTTTTGTCTGCGAAGCGGTGGATAAGCCTGCCGCAAAAGTATGATACAACAGCACACACCGCCATTGGTATTATCCCCCATGTGGACACCCACAGACACAGCACAACTGTTCCAAGCAGGAACACGGCTTTTCTGAAACGCACCCCTGACAAAGTGTATACTCCCATAAAAACAGGAAGAAAGAAATATAAAAATTCAAGACTAACCAACGCTATTCTCCTTGTCTTTATTGTTTTCTGAGGTCAATTCCTCTATGAGTGCTTGCAAGCTTTCTTTATCTAGCATTGTGTTCACCACTTCAAGCAGTGCATTTGCAGTGAGCTTTTTGGGCAGCGACAGCTTTTCGCACACAAGCTGTCTGAGCCTGCTGCTGTCAGGTCTGCCGCTTAGACCTAGCTCATAAAAGTCAAGCTTGGTCATAAGTTCTCTGTCTGCGACCTTTTCGCCTATAATGCCTGCTTTTTCAAATGCTTCCCTGATAATATCCGCAGGAACGCCCTCGACCCCTAACAAGCCCTCTTTTGACGGCTCTGTCTTGCGCTTTTCTTTGCCGAATATCTCAGGAACATACACGTTCACGATATCGCCTTTGGGGACGATACCCTTTATATGCCCTCTTATGCGAAAGCCTGCTGTGTCAGAGTCTGTAAGAATTGCTATTCCGCCATGCTGAGCATAGTATCTTATAAGCGCTGCCTTGTCAGGGTCTTTATAGATACGAAAGCCGTTAGTGACGATTATAACACCGTCAACTATGGACGAAAGCTTTATCTTATCATATTTTCCCTCAACGATTATTGCCCTTGATATTTTAAGTTTTTCCATTTACTAACACCTTAACGCCATTGACCTTGCAAGCCCCTGCTCGATGGTGAGCATATCTCCGTCTTTTCCCCGTGACCTTGTTTTGAGCATAAGGTCGGTTTCAGAAAGAATCTCAAGCGTTTTTCTTATACGCTCCGCCGAGATATTTCCGCACTCGGAATAGGCGTTTTTTACTGCAAACTCTCTGTTTTTCGCATAGGAAAAATCTTTGGCCACGTCTGCAACGCTCCTGCCAGAGGAACGTGCAAGCTTCGCCCTATAGATATCCGCAAGGGAAAAGCCGATTATTCCTATTATAGCATATGGTTCATAATTCTGCACATCGAGTTCACGCAAACGTGTGAAGACCATTGCCGCATTGCCTCTGAGGATATTTATTGCAAGAGAATATCCGTCCGACTCGATACGCCTGATACAAAGTAAGTCGATATCCTCTCTTGTTACCTCCCTGCCCTCTGCATAAGCCGAAAGCTTTTCAAGCTCCTTGCTGATAAAAGCTGTATCACAAAGGCAGAGATTTGCAAGATACTCTGCGTTACTTTTTGTTATGGTACAGCCGCTTTTTGCAAGATAGGTGGATATAGACTTTCCAAGGTCGGAAGCCCTTTTGTATTCAAAGTTGCAGACAGTGCCGTGCTTTTCGCAGAAATCTGCAAAGCGCTTGTTTTTATCTGTAAGATACTTTTTGTTCTTGAAAAGGTCAACTCCTGTGGCATAGATTATCACTGTGGTGGTTTCGCCAAGAGAACCCAGGATCTTTTTCAGGTCGTCCAGATCGTCCTTAGTCACTGCGTCTATATTAAGGTCGTTTATAGTCACCACCACACGTTCAGCCATAAAAGGCAGAGCTTCGCAAGCGTCTGTAAGCATTGGAAAATCAAGATTTTTGCCGTCAAGCTTATGAAAGTTCATGATCTGAGCGTCAGCAGGGCAAAGCTTGTTCACAAGCCTTTTTGTAAAGCTTTCAAGTGCCGCTGTATCATGTCCGTAAAAATAATAAAGGCTGTCGATATCATTCTCTCTTATCGTTTTACCAAGAGCCGAAGCCGTAAGCAAAGCCATAGTCCGTCCTCCTTATCTGCGAATTTTTCATATCTATCATCAATGGGTATTCTTCATCTGTTGTGTCAAGGTTTCTGCCGTTTATGATGACAGAACCTTTTTCTATAGTGACCACACAGCCCTCGGTGGTAATTTTATAGCCGTCCTCCAGTGCTTCTATCTTAACACCGTTCCAATCAAGCTGTGCGCCTGTCATGAACGGCAGTTCGCTGTCATTATCAGGCTCGCCATTTATATAAAATCTGTCAGGTCGTATAGTCATCTGCTCGTTATATTTCGTTATAGTGTAATACTGTTCGCTTTCTATAAATGCGCCTTTTAGCTCTTTTATGCCGTAAAGCTCCAAAAAGCTTTCCATACCGCTGTTGAGCTTGCCCTTACTGCCCATATCGAAAACCATACCTTTTGTTTTATCATACAGCACAGCCTGCACTGCATTTCCTTTTGGCATTACAACTATCTTTACCGAGCCTCCAAAAGCAAGAGAAAAATTATACACCGCTGTCCAACATACAAGCATTAGAGCAGTGCAAAAAGCCCCAAGCTTTACTGACTTTCTCAGAAACATGACCGCCACAGGCACAAGGCAGGTAACGAGCATTACAATACCAAGTGGTCTTACTCCACGAGGAAGATAGGCAAAGCTGAATTTTGAAAACAGCTCAGCAAGAAACAGAACAACTTTCAGAAGATACTTTACCACCGTCAGCACAGGATAGGCTATTATTGCCGCACCGCCTGTTACCGCAGTTATTACCGTCAGACCCAGAGCAAGGGTACACACAGGCACCAGCAGGATATTTGATAGTGGTGCAACAAGAGATATCTCACTGAAAAACATTAGCTGAACAGGCATTGTGCAAAGAAGTATCGTCACCGCTGTGACTATTTCACGCTCAATGTTGCCAAGAATATCCCTGCGCTTTACCATCGTCACCGCTTTCGGGCATACAACGCTTATAACAAACGCAGCTGTGAATGACAGCAGAAACGAACTGTCCGCCGCCGCATAGGGCGAAAGAGTGAGTATTACAACAGCGCAAAGGCAGAGAGTATTTGCAGGGTCTGGTCTGCGGTAAAGGAGCGGTGCGGCAGTGACCAAGGTCAGCATAACAGCCGCCCTCACAACGGATACTGAAAATCCTGCAAAGACCGCAAACGCCCACATTGCCACAGTTTGGACGGCAAATATCACACGCTTATCCTTGCTTAGTTTCTGCATTAGCCAGCCTATCATGGCACTTATTATGACCACATGAGTTCCCGACACGGAAAATATATGACCTATGCCACTACGATAGACCGTGAGCTTCGTTTGCTTTGAAAGCTCAGTTTTATCTCCGCAGAGCATTGCAGCGGCAAAACCACCCTCATCTCCGCCTATGATATCGTTTATCAACATGAACATCTTGTCACGATAGTGCATTATACTGCGTAAAATGGTGTTTCCGTCGCCTGTGACTTCTATGCTTTCAGCGGTCGAACCTTGGAGAAAAACGCCTTTAGGCCGGTCATACTGCTCTGATTTGAAATTGATGCTGTCTTTTATCCTGCTAACATTTACTGTCGCCACGATATTGTCATAGTAATCATATTCAATGTCATCTGCATAAAAGGTCAGCCTGCCTTTTACTCCCCCAACGGTACCCTTGACACTTAGTCGACAGGTGTCAGAGCCTATATAGCTTATGTCGGTTATCTCGCCTTTAACTGTGACGGTCTTTCCGTCTAAAGCTGTCAGTTTATCATAGAAAATGTGAGTATAAGCAGTATTGACTCCCACCGCTATCAGGAACGAAACAAAGCAGAGAGCTATATGCTTTCGGTATCTCTTAAAAAGCGCAAAGGCTGTAATGGCTACACACGCTGACGCAAGTGCGAAAACTGCGTTGTTCCTGCCCCAGCCAATGGTACAGAGAAAAAGTCCTGCAAAATACGAAAAGCCGATATAACAGCTTTTTCTCACCACTGCCGCCGTCCCCCTTAAAACTAAGGGCGGATAAGAAATTTACCCGCCCGTTTGATTTCTTTAACCGGCTGGCCAAGCAAGTGGTCTGCCTGCAAGAAGATGAAAATGAATGTGGAAAACACTCTGTCCTGCCTGCTCTCCGCAGTTGGAAACAACTCTGAAACCGTCCTTAAGGTCGAGGTCTTTGGCAAGCTTTGCGATAACTTCATAGATATGTGCGATAACTGCACTGTTCTCAGGTGTTATCTCATCAAGCTTTGAAATATGCTGCTTAGGGATAACAAGATAATGAATCGGAGCTGTAGGAGCAATGTCCTCAAAAACGTATGTCAGCTCGTCCTCGTATATTTTCTTTGAAGGTATTTCCCCGGAAATAATTTTACAAAAAAGACAATCTTCCATTTATCTCTCCGCCTTTCAAAAAGGGATAGGCTGCACAGCATTTTGCACAGCCTTTGCCCATATTATTTTACAAATTCGCCAACTATTTCGTTTACCTTGTCAAGTGCCTCGTCGATCTTGAATCTGTCGCCTATACCAGCCATAGCAGAGTCAGGACGTCCGCCGCCCTTACCGCCTGTGAGTGCGGCTACCTTGCCTGCTATCTTGCCTGCGTGTGCACCCTTTGCAACAGCATTCTTGCCGCAAACTACAACAAGGTTTGCCTTTTCACCGTCAACGCCTGCAACAACTGCAACTGCGTCAGCTTCTCTTGCTTTAAGCTCGTCACCCATTTTTCTGAGCATATCAGGTCTTGTGTTGGTGAGCATTGCAGTGACCACCTTAACGCCGTTTACCTCATATGGATTATCGAACAGTGACTTTGTTTTGAGATTTGTTATCTCAGCCTGCAAAGCGTCTCTTTCCTTTTCAAGGTCCTTGACTTCCTGCATGATAGTGTGGCATCTCTTTACAATGTCCAGTGGATTTGCAAGCTTAAGGCTTTCAGCCGCCTGCTGGATAGTTGCGGCTCTTTCCTCAACAAGCTCCAGAACGCCTCTGCCTGTTACGGCTTCGATACGTCTTACGCCTGATGCTACAGAGCTTTCGGAGATTATCTTGAACAGACCTATTCTTGAAGTATTGTCAAGATGTGTACCGCCACAGAACTCGATAGAAGCTGTTTCGTCACCGTCACCCATTGTTACTACCCTTACAGTTTCACCGTATTTCTCACCGAACAGAGCCATAGCACCAAGTTTCTGTGCCTCAGCTATAGGCATTTCTTCCATTTTTATATCAAGAGCTTCAAGGATATACTTGTTTACAAGTGCTTCGACCTTGAGCTTCTCCTCTGCTGTCATTGCGTTGAAGTGAGAGAAGTCAAATCTAAGTCTGTGGGCGTCAACGAGCTGACCTGCCTGATGAACGTGTTCACCGAGAACTTTTCTCAGTGCAGCCTGAAGCAGATGTGCGCAGCTATGGTTTCTCATAACAGCGTAACGTGTCTTTCTGTCAACAGTGAAGTGAGCCTTCTGACCTACAGCTATCTCGCCCTCTTCAACAACTGCCTTATGAGCGAACTTGCCTGCAACGACCTTCTGGGTGTCAACGACTCTGCACTTACCGCTTTCTGTAACGATAGTACCGATATCGCCAACCTGTCCGCCGCTCTCTGCATAGAATGGTGTCTGTGAAGATACGATATATACTTCATCGCCAGCCTTTGCGTTTTCGATAAGCTCATCATCAGTTGTGATGAATGATATCTCGCTGTCGCCCTCGAGCTTGTCATAGCCGATGAACTCTGTGTGGAAATCCTTGTCTATCTTATGGAAAACAGTTTCGTCTGCACCCATATACTTTGTTGCAGCATGAGCGTTCTTGGCTGTTTCTCTCTGCTTTGCATAGCACTCAGCAAAGCCCTCCTCATCACAGGTCATGCCCTTTTCTTCAAGAATCTCTCTTGTAAGGTCGATAGGGAAACCGTATGTGTCGGAAAGCTTAAAGCAGCTCTCACCGTCAAGCTCCGTCTTGCCGTCTTTCTGCATCTGTGCGATAAGATCGTCAAGTATCTTCATACCTCTGTCGATAGTGGCATTGAAGTTCTGCTCCTCAGTTGTGAGCACCTTTACGATATAGTCATACTTTTCTTCAAGCTCGTTATACTCACACTTGTTGCAGTCAACAACAGTTTTTACAAGGTCTTTGAGGAAAAGTCCGTTTATGCCGAGAAGCTTTCCGTGACGAACGGCTCTTCTCAGCAAACGTCTCATAACGTATCCTCTGCCCTCGTTTGACGGCAAAATTCCGTCTGATGCCATGAATGTTACAGAACGGATATGGTCTGTGATAACTCTGATAGAAACGTCCTTTTTGTACTCCTTGCCGTACTCACAGCCTGCTATCTTACAAACATGATCTCTGATAGCCTTTACTGTATCAACGTCAAAGATAGAGTCAACGTCCTGCATGATAGAAGCAAGTCTTTCAAGGCCCATACCTGTGTCGATATTTTTCTGCTTAAGTGGAGTATAAGTGCCGTCCTCATGTCTTTCAAACTGTGTGAATACAAGGTTCCAGAACTCCATGTATCTGTCGCAGTCGCAGCCGACCTTACAATCAGGCTTGCCACAACCATATTTCTCTCCTCTGTCAAAATATATCTCAGAGCATGGACCGCAAGGGCCGTCTGTTCCAGCCTCCCAGAAGTTGTCTTCCTTGCCCATTCTTACGATATGATCCATTGGAACGCCAGCGTCCTCATGCCATATCTTTTCAGCCTCGTCATCGTCCTCATAAACAGAGATATAAAGTCTGTCCTTTGGCAGTTTGAGTACCTGTGTAACATACTCCCAAGCCCATGAAATGGCTTCCTTCTTGAAGTAATCACCGAATGAGAAGTTACCAAGCATTTCAAAATATGTGCCATGTCTTGCTGTCTTACCAACGTTTTCGATATCGCCTGTTCTGATACACTTCTGACAAGTTGTCATTCTTGTTCTCGGAGGTGTTTCCTGACCTGTGAAGTAAGGCTTCAGAGGTGCCATACCTGCAACGATAAGCAGCAGGCTGTTATCGTTCTGAGGTACGAGAGGGTAGCTCTTGTGTCTCAAACAACCCTTGCTCTCAAAAAATTTCAGATAAGATTCACGCAGTTCGTTAAGTCCTGTCCATTCCATAAATTCAGATCCTTCCAAATGAAATTATTCGCAAAATAAAAAAACGGCTCGTCCCTAAACATGGGACGAAACCGACAGTTCCGTGTTACCACCCAAATTGCCGAACTCATCGCCCGACCACTCGAAGCCCTTTAACGCAGAGCATACGTTGCTGTTTTCAGCACCGCTCAGGTTAGCCACCGAACTTGCCGCAAAGGCTTTCACCCACCGCCTTTTCTCTTTACCGACACTGTTTCGGATAATTCCGTCACCGCATTTTGCATATATTGATATTATAAAGCATAACCCGACGATTGTCAAGCACTTTTTTATTAATAAAATATCCATTGCTAAAAGCAGAGGGAAATGCTATAATGTTCAGGGTGATTTATATGTATGTTTGTCCGATATGCAAAAAACGACTCAGAAAGCTTAACAACGTATGGCACTGTCAGAACGGTCACAGCTTTGATATTGCGAGAAAAGGATATGTAAATCTGCTTACCACAAAGGGCAGAAACCCTAAGAACGCAGGGGATAATGCGGAAATGGTAAAGGCGAGAACGGATTTCCTCGACCGTGACTATTATCTGCCGCTTGCGAAGAAAACGGCTGAGGTAATGGGCGGTCTGCTTGAAAATGTGAAACAGCCTTATATTATCGACAGCGGCTGCGGTGAGGGTTTTTACACTGTGAACTATGCCAAGGCACTGCCAAAGGCGAAGTTTTACGGCATTGACATATCAAAGGCGGCAGTTGCCCACTGCATGACGAGGATACATTGCGAAAATATCACAAATTGCGAATTTGCAGTGGCATCGTCATTTCAGCTTCCGTTTATAGACAAATTTGCAGACCTTATCATATGCACATTTGCACCTGTTTCAAATGACGAATACGCAAGGGTGCTGAAAGGCGGCGGAAAGCTTGTGGTAGTTTCTCCGTCCCCAAGACATCTGTTTGAGCTTAAAGAAGTGCTTTATGAGAAGCCTTACGAAAACAAGCCCAATGTATACGGACTTAATAAATTTGACGAGTCAGAGGAGATGATTTTTGAATATCCTGTGGTGCTTGAAAGTCAGGAGGATATTTTCAATCTTTTTACAATGACTCCGTATTACTACAAAACATCTGCCGAGGCGGTGGAGAAGCTTAAAAAGGTGAACAGGCTTGAACTTACCTGTGGTTTTTCTATCAGGACATTTACGAAAAAGAGAGGTTTTTGATACATGAATAAAGATATTTTCTGCAAAGGATATACTTGGGGATTTTTCTCCAAGAGAGGTGATTTTCAGACGGAAGCGGCAGAAAAATCAATGGAAAGGCTTGCTTCAAACGGCTTAAACTGGATATGTATCCCTGTAAACGCATTGCAGGAGAGCTTTGCAAGCACAAGAGTTTTCAGTGATTATGAGAGAACACAATCTGACGAGGACATTGCCTTCGCTATAAAAAAAGCAAAGTCACTGGGACTTAAGGTCTGTCTTAAGCCTATGGTTGATTGCCTTGACCATTCATGGCGTGCAAGGATAGACTTTCCGCCTGAGAACCCTGAATATTGGGACAAGTGGTTCAAGTCATACACAGCTTTTATGCTCCACTATGCAAAGCTTGCAGAAAAGCTCGGCTGTGAAATGCTCTGCACAGGCTGTGAAATGGCAGGAATGGACAAGCAGTCCGACAGATGCAGAAAGCTTATCGCACAGGTGAGAGAGGTCTACAGTGGTATCGTTATGCACAACATCAATCACGGCGACGAACAGCGTTTCGATTGGCTCAGCGACGTGGATATCATTGGCATCTCAGGCTACTACCCTGTTACAGACGGTGTGAGCAGAAGCAAGGAGCATATGCTCAGTCGCTGGAGCGAAGTTGTCGGCTCCCTTGAAAAGGCTCACAAGCATTTCAACAAGCCTATAATGTTCGCTGAGATAGGCGTGCGAAACGAGGAAGGCTGCACGCAGTACCCTTGGGATTTCCATGACAGGCTCGACAAGCCACTTGACGAGCAGGAGCAGGCAGATTTCTACGACACTGCAATGGAAGCAACTTGGGATCTGGATTGGTTCTGCGGTTACTTCTGGTGGGACTGGAAAGCTATCCTGCCGCCGATAGAAAAAGCCAAAGAGAACCGTGACTTCACAGTTTATGACAAGCTTGGCGAAGAAGTGCTGAAAAAGTGGTACACAAAAGATTGATATGTACAAAAATACGGACTGTTTATCATTGGATAGACAGTCCATTTGTTTTTATATGCGTTGGTGAATGACGGGCGAATGTAAGCGTGTCGCCGTCCCCTATATTTACAATTTTTGCGTAGGGGCGACCTGAGGTCTCCGGTTAATTATATTTTTACATACTGAGCAGTACAAATAATCGTACTCTTATCCAACCGCCGCAGGTATTTTTTCTTTTCCTCGTTTAACAATGACAGGGTATTCCTTGAAAATATGTCTGCGTATAAAATTATCCGCAAGCACACCAATATAGGATAACCCAAACCACAGAAAAGCAAATGGCAGGCATATCTGTCCGTCAAAATTCAGCGGCACTTCCTCATAGCTCCATATGCCCATGCCGAGATAGCGGTTGAGATACTCCCCTGCAAGAAATTCTATGGCAGTAATAAATGCTGCCGACACTGCAAGCACAGACAGCAGGCTCACTCCTCGCCTGCGCTCGCCATTCATGATATGGATAACCAGCATTGAAGTTCCCCCAAGCACCCCCATTGTGATATGAGAATATCCCCTGTTAAGTATTTCCATGAAACCGTAGCATATTGCACCCACCGAAAAAAGCGTAAGTATCTTATACATCTTTGCCGCCACATTCTCACCGCCCTGTTTTTTATCGCCCTAATATTAAAATGTACAGAAATCAATGATTTAAAACCTTGAATACAAAATAAATTTATGGCAATTTCAAGATACAAAAAAACGAACAACCAAAGCTGTCCGTTTTATTGTACTAATATGAAATTTTATACCTGCCAGCTGTTAAGATATTTCTCCTGCTCAGGTGTAAGCTTATCTATCTCAAGCTTCCAGAATTTAAGCTTTCTGTTTGCAACTTCCTTATCTATCTCATCAGGAACATAAACTATCTTGTCTGTAAGCTTGTCTTTGTTTTTAACAAGATAAGCCGCAGAAAGGGCTTGGATAGCAAAGGACATATCCATTATCTCGGCAGGGTGACCGTCGCCTGCGGCAAGGTTTACAAGTCTGCCCTCGCCGATAACATACAACCAATTACCGTTCGGAAGCTTATAACCGTCAATATTGTTTCTTGCAAGCTTGCTTTCAACAGACAGCTTTTTAAGTCCAGCCACGTCTACCTCGCAATCAAAGTGACCTGCGTTACAGAGTATAGCACCGTCTTTCATGTTCATGAAAGCTTTCTCAGTAATAACGTCCTTACAGCCTGTTACAGTAACAAAGAAGTCGCCCACCTTAGCGGCGTCAACCATTTTCATTACCTTGAAGCCGTCCATAACAGCCTCCATAGCCTTTATAGGGTCAACTTCGCAGACGATAACGCTTGCACCAAGACCCTTTGCTCTCATTGCAACACCCTTGCCGCACCAGCCATAGCCTGCAACAACAACGTTCTTGCCTGCAACGATAAGGTTAGTTGTCCTGTTTATTCCGTCCCATACAGACTGACCTGTGCCGTATCTGTTATCAAAAAGATACTTGCACTTTGCATTGTTTACAAGCATCATAGGGAATTTGAGCTGACCGTCCTTGTTCATTGCAATAAGACGGATAATGCCCGTAGTAGTTTCCTCACAACCACCGATAACGTTCGGTATCAGCTCAGGGTATTCATTGTGGATAAGGTTTACAAGGTCGCCGCCGTCATCTATAATAATGTTTGGACCTACCTTAACTACCTCGGATATATGTCTGTGATACTCCTCGTCAGTTGCACCGTGCCATGCAAAAACATTCAGACCGTCATGCACAAGACCTGCCGCAACATCGTCCTGAGTAGACAGCGGATTGCTTCCTGTGATGTACATTTCAGCACCACCTGCTGCAAGGACTTTGCAAAGATAAGCGGTCTTAGCTTCAAGGTGGATAGAAAGTGCAACTTTCAGACCCTTAAAAGGCTGATCTCTCTTGAAATCTTCCTCAACGCTTCTGAGCAATGACATATTCTGTCTTACCCATTCTATCTTTCTTTTGCCGCTTTCCCACAAGCTTTCATCTCTTATTTCGCTCATTTTATCAATTCCTTTCGGTTTATTATTCGATCCATATAATAATTATACCCTATTTCTCCCCATTTGGCAAGAGGTCAAAAGCAATTCATTATACTTCGCAAATTTACAGCACGTTCATAAAATTAAATTAAACAATTTCTTGACAAAAAAACAAGGTAAGCGTATAATTATATTATGTGTGCGAATAGTAAAAACGTGCATAAATCATGATTTTTAAGGAGTGTGTACAAATGGACGACGCCAGTCAGAATACGATCGCCCCTCGATTGCAGAGCGGCTCGCCCGTTTGTGGCAGCCTTTTTGTGATCTAAATATCAATTTTAATTGAATAGGACGATCTGTGTTTTGGTAGATCCTTATATTTGTACAGAGTTGGTATAAGTACAATTATTTGTACTGTTGTGCTTATTACCGCTGCTGTTAGGGGGAAACATTATGTTTAACACAGTATTGGAGCTGTTAAAGAAAAGAAACTACAAGGCTATCCGTGAAATATTTATGGATATGAACGAAGCCGACGTGGCTGCTCTTTTGCAGCAGTTTTATGACGATCACGAGGTCGAGAAATACGAGCTTCCGTTGCTGTTCCGTCTTTTGAACAAGGACGTTGCGGCTGACGTTTTCGCTTATATGGACAGCGATACACAAATGATGCTTATCAATGCCTTTACGGATAAGGAGCTTCAGGAGATCGTTGACGACCTTTATCTTGATGATACGGTAGATATTATCGAGGAAATGCCTGCAAATGTTGTTGCAAGGATAATCAAATCTGCTGACACAGAAACGAGAAAGCAGATAAATCAGATACTCAAATATCCTAAAGACAGTGCAGGCTCTATTATGACCACCGAGTACGTTTATCTTCACAGAAGCTACACCGCCAAGGAAGCACTGGATTGGATAAGACACGTTGGTATGGTCAAGGAAACTGTAAATACACTTTATGTCACTGAGAACAGAAAGCTCGTGGGCGTGCTTTCACTGCTTGATATCGTAACTGCTGATGATAACGATAAAATAGAGGACATAATGGAGGACAACGTTATTTCCGTTGATACTCTTGAGGATAAAGAGTATGTTGCTTCCATGTTCTCAAAATATGACTTTCTTTCTCTGCCTGTTGTTGACAGAGAAAACCGCATGGTCGGTATCGTTACATTTGACGACGCTATGGACGTTATCGAGGAGGAGACCACTGAGGACTTCTCGAAAATGGCTGCCGTTGCGCCAAGTGACGATTCCTATTTCAAGACCTCTGTTTTCACTCATGCAAAAAACAGAATAGCATGGCTTTTGATACTTATGCTGTCGGCTACCCTTACGGGTGCTATAGTAAACAAATATCAGTCTGCTTTTGCGGCTGTCCCTGTTTTGGTATCGTTCCTGTCAATGCTTAGTGGCACAGGCGGAAACTGTGGCTCTCAGACCTCGACCCTTGTTATAAGAGGCATGGCGCTTGGTGAGATAAGAATGAAAGACTTTTTCAAGGTCATGTGGAAAGAGTTCAGAGTCGCGCTTCTTTGCAGCGTTATCCTTGCTATAGTCAATGCTATAAGAATAGTTCTGGTGTATCATGGTGACACATCTGTGGATTGCTACAAGCTTGCGTTCACGGTAAGTATGGCTATCATGGCAACTGTTGTGCTTTCAAAGCTCATCGCCTGTATGCTCCCAATGGCTGCCAAGAAACTTCATCTTGACCCTGCTATCATGGCTGCCCCGCTTATCACCACTATCGTTGACACTTGCTCAACACTGATATTCTTCACATTGGCTACTATCGTATTTGATATAAAATAAAAAAAATATGGCGGTTATCTCCTTTCAGGCTATCTTCTGCAAAGGTGCGGCCGCCCGTTTTATGGATAAAAACAAATTGGATTTTGATTTGAAAGGAAATAGTTATGGCTCAGAATTATGACGTAGTTGTTGTCGGTGCAGGTGCAGCCGGCGTATTCATGGCATACGAATTTGTCAAGCTTGACAAAAACATAAAAGTTTGCATTATTGATCAGGGCGGACCTGTCAGCAAGCGTAAGTGTCCTATAGATGGCAAAAAAGTTAAGTCCTGCATTCACTGCAAGGTATGCTCCATTATGCACGGCTTCGGCGGTGCAGGCGGAATGTCGGACGGCAAATATAACATCACAAACAATTTCGGCGGTGACCTTTACACATTTACCGGCAAGGAAAAGGCTATCGAGCTTATGCAGTATGTTGACAAGATAAACCTTGAAATGGGTGGTCAGGACGCTAAGCTTTACTCCACAACTTCTTCCGACATCAAGGCAATGGCTCTGAAATATGACCTCCACCTCCTTGACGCTCAGGTAAGGCACCTTGGCACTGACAGAAATATGCAGATACTCCAGAACATCTATGACTTTGTCAAGGACAAGATAGACATAAAATTTTACGAAAGTGTTCAGGGTATAACAGGCAAAGAGAACGACTTCACTGTTATCACAGACAAGGACGAGTATCACTGCTCAAACGCTGTTGTTGCGGCAGGCAGAAGCGGTTCAAAATGGATATCTGAGATATGCGACAAATTTGGTATCAAAAGACGTTCAAACAGAGTTGATATCGGCGTTCGTGTTGAGATACCTGCGGCTGTTTTTGAGCATATCACAAGCAAGGTATACGAAAGCAAGATAGTTTACCGCACAAAGAAATACGGCGACCTTGTAAGAACATTCTGCATGAACCCATACGGTGAGGTGGTTACCGAGAATACAAACGGCATCATCACAGTAAACGGACACAGCTATGCTGACCCTGCGCTGAGAACTGAGAACACAAACTTCGCTCTGCTGGTATCCAACACATTCTCTGAGCCTTTCAAGGACTCAAACGCATACGGTGAGTCTATCGCAAGGCTGTCTAATATGCTTGGCGGTGGAGTGCTTGTTCAGCGTTTCGGTGATCTTGTTGCAGGCAGACGTACAAATGAACACCGCTTTGGTCAGACGTTCCTTAACCCTACTCTCAAAGCAACTCCGGGCGACCTGAGCCTTGTTATCCCAAAGCGACAGCTTGACGATATTATCGAAATGATATACGCTCTGGATAAGATAGCACCCGGTATGGCGAATATCGACACGCTTCTTTACGGCGTTGAGGTCAAGTTCTACAATTCAAGAGTTGACGTTGACGAGAACCTTGAAACTGCTGTCAAAGGTCTTTACGTCCTTGGCGACGGCTCAGGCGTTACGCACTCTCTGTCGCAGGCTTCTGCATCAGGAGTATTTGCCGCAAGGACTATTTCAGAAAAATTCAACTGATTTCATATATCACAAAAGCCGCACTGCCAAAAAAGCAATGCGGCTTTATTTTTATGCCTTACTCTTCAAGAAGCTTTATATATCCCTTAATGATATCAACGCACTTGTCATAGCTCATGTCGCTGGTATCAAGACACAGATTGTAGTTTTTCGCATTTGTCCAATCCCTGCCTGTGTAGTGACGATAATAATCGCTTCTCTCCTTGTCTGTCTTTTCGATTATCTTGACAGCCTCTTTTACAGAAACACCATACAGATCGACGATATTCTTGACCGCAGTTTCCATATCAGAATATATGAAAACCTTAAGCACGTCTTTTCTGTCACGGAGAATATAGTCAGCACACCTGCCAACTATTACCGCAGGCTCTCTGTCTGCAAGCTGCTTTATTATCTTCGCCTGATAATTGAAAAGATTTCTGTCAGAAGTAAAGTCGTGATCATCAGGGTCAAGAAGCTCACCCTTGTAAACTCCGCCCTTTCTCAGAAAAGAACCTTTCAGTTTTTCATCAACAAGCCCGAAAAAGCGTTCATTTATACCGCTTTCGTCGCTTGCAAGCTTTATAAGCTCCTTATCATAATATTTTATACCCATATCCTCTGACAGCATTTTTCCTACAGTTCTTCCGCCACTGCCGATTCCCCTTGCAATGGTTATGATCCTTGCCATAAAGCTCAACTCCTATTCACCTAAATATGCTTTCTTGACCGACTCATCATTGATAAGATCAGACGCCTTGCCTGACAGAACTATCTTGCCCGTTTCAAGAACATAAGCTCTGTCTGAAATAGCAAGGGCTTTCTTTGCGTTCTGCTCAACAAGCAATACAGTTGTTCCGCTCTTTCTTATATCCTCGATTATCTTAAATATGGTTGACACAAGGATCGGTGACAGACCCATTGACGGCTCGTCCATTACAACTATCTTAGGTCTTGACATAAGCGCCCTGCCCATTGCCAGCATCTGCTGCTCACCGCCTGAAAGAGTACCTGCTATCTGATTTTTTCTTTCTGCAAGTCTAGGGAAACGCTCGTATATATCCTGAATATCCTTCGGTATATTCTCCTTGTCTTTTCTTGTAAATGCTCCAAGCTTAAGGTTATCAAGTACTGTGAGGTTTTGGAATATTCTTCTTCCCTCAGGAACGTGTGCTATACCCATTTCCACGATCTTGTGTGCAGGAGTTTTTGTAAGCTCCACGCCGTTGAATTTGATAGAACCCGATTTTGCAGAGATAAGACCTGTAAGGGTGTGCAGAGTGGTGGTCTTTCCTGCTCCGTTTGCGCCAATAAGGGAAATGACCTCTCCCTCGTTTACCTCAAAGGAGATACCTTTCAAAGCGGCTATCATGCCATAATTGACGTGCAGATCATTGATTTCCAACATTGCCATTTTACTTACCCCCTTATTCGCCCAGATATGCGGTGATAACTTCAGGATTTTTAAGCACTTCCGCTGTCTTGCCCTCGCAGAGGAGCTGACCGAAGTTCAGCACTGACAGCTTTTCGCAGATACCTGAAACAAGGCTCATATCATGTTCGATAAGCAGCACCGTCATATCAAAATTATCTCTTACAAAGCGGATAGTATCCATAAGCTCCGCTGTTTCGTTTGGATTCATGCCGGCAGCAGGCTCGTCAAGAAGCAGCAACTTCGGCTGTGTTGCAAGGGCTCTTGCGATCTCAAGCTTTCTCTGATCGCCATACGGAAGTCCGGAAGCAAGCAGACTCGCCTTATCGTCAAGCTCGAAAACCTTCAGAAGCTCCAGCGCCTTTGCGTCCATTGCCTTTTCAAGCTTGAAATATCTTGGAAGTCTGAAAACGCCTGTAAAGGTGCTGTATTTATAATGATTATGAAGAGCGACCTTGACGTTGTCAAGCACCGTCATATCCTTAAAAAGTCTGATGTTCTGGAATGTACGGGCAATGCCTGCACGGTTTATTTCGATAGTGTTTTTGCCGGTGATGTTCTTTCCGTCAAGAACGATTGTGCCGTCTGTTGGCTTATAAACGCCTGTGAGCATATTGAAGATAGTGGTCTTACCTGCTCCATTCGGCCCAATAAGACCATAGAGCTGACCTTTTTCTATTGTTATGCTGAACTCGTCAACTGCACGGAGTCCGCCGAATGAGATGCCGAGATTTTTTACTTCAAGAAGTGCCATATCACTCAGCCTCCTTTACTTTTTCACGCTTGAACAAAGCCTTGAACTTAGCAGTATTTGCACTGATAAAGGTCCTTGTCTTTTCATTTGAAGTTATTATCATCATTACGATAAGGACGATAGAATAGATAAGCATTCTGTAGCTGTTTATGCTTCTTAGCATTTCTGGAAGCAGAACAAGCACGATAGCTGCGATAACACTTCCTCTGATACTGCCTATACCGCCCAAAACAACGAATACCAAGATAAGAATAGACAGGTTATAGTCGAACTTAGAAGCCTGGAGCGTATAGAAGTTATGAGAATAAAGCGCACCTGCACAACCTGCAAGGAATGCAGTCAATGCAAAAGTAACAAGCTTATACTTTGTGATGTTAAGACCTACAGACTCGGCTGCGATAACATTATCTCTGATAGCCATTACTGCTCTTCCCGTTCTTGAATATACAAAGTTATAGGCAATGATAAGAGTGATAAGCAACATAACAGCGCCGATAATGAATGTAGAATCGTTAGGTGTGCCGCTGATACCCTGAGGGCCGTTCAGTATAAGCTTTCCGTCAGGCTCAAGGTTAAGGTTTGACAGACTTTTGAGAGAAACGTGAACACCCTTAGAATCATAACCAAGGTAAAGTGCTGCGAAAACGTTCTTTATGATTTCACCGAACGCAAGTGTAACGATAGCGAGATAGTCGCCTTTAAGTCTGAGAACAGGAATTCCTATAAGTATGCCGAACACTGCGGCAATTATTCCGCCTATAAGTATAGCCAAAGGAAATCTGATCCACACATTTTCAATAGTTTCAGAAGTAACGATAGAGAATATCGCACTTGTATATGCGCCAACGCACATAAAGCCTGCCTGACCCAAGCTAAGCTCGCCAAGTATACCAACTGTCAGGTTAAGGGATACTGCAAGTATAGAGTATACACACAGAGGAACAAGAAGCCCTGTGAGCATACTTGAGATATATCCGCCGCTGCTGAGTATCTGCATTACCACAAAGGCAACTATTACCATCGCGTATGTGATAAAGCTTTTTCTGGTCTGCGGCTTAAAAAACTTTGTTTTTGCGCTAGCCCCTTCTTTTTTCACAAAAAACCAATCCTTTCAGATAAAACAGAACTGCAAAGCAAGTCTGCTCGAAAATTTTAAGTTGACTTTTATACCTTTTCGCTGATCTTCTTGCCGAGGATACCTGTAGGCTTAATGATAAGCACAAGTATAAGAACAGCAAAAACGATAGCGTCGGCAAGCTGCGGTGAGATATAGGCACGTCCAAGTATCTCGATAACACCGATAAGGATACCGCCGATCATAGCGCCCGGTATTGAGCCGATACCGCCAAATACCGCCGCAACGAACGCTTTGATACCAGGCATTGCGCCTGTGGTGTTCTGAAGCGTAGGATAAGCTGAGCAAAGCAGTGCGCCTGCAATTGCGGCAAGACCTGAGCCGATAGCGAATGTAAGAGAGATAGTGCGGTTGATGTTTACGCCCATGAGCTGAGCTGCACCTCTGTCCTCAGATACTGCAAGCATTGCACGTCCGCTCTTGGTTTTGTTGATGAACAATGAAAGACCAACTACAATGAGTATAGATACGATTATTGCAACTGATGTTTCTCCGGAAATAACTATCTGTCCGTCAAAAAGCTTGATGCTCGGCACGTTTACAACTGATGTAAAGTTTACAGGCTTTTCACCGAATATAAGCAGTGCAGTGTTCTGCAAAAAGTAGCTGACGCCTATGGCAGTGATAAGCACCGCAAGCGAAGTAGCTTGTCTGAGCGGCTTATACGCCACCTTTTCGATGACTATACCGAGAAGTGTGCAGGCAATAACTGCAAGAACTATGGAAAGCCAAGAGTTTAGTCCCCATGTGGTCATGCAGGTGAATATAACATATCCGCCCACCATAATAACATCGCCGTGTGCGAAGTTAAGCATTTTGGCAATACCGTATACAAGCGTATAGCCCAAAGCTATAACTGCGTATATACTGCCGAGGCTTATTCCGTTGATGAGGTTATTAAGAAAACCCATATACAAACATTCCTTCCTTTTGGAATAGACAAAACACAAGATGTAATCACATATATTACATTTGTCCTTGTCATAAACACAATATACAATAAATTATAACATAACCCCGTAGTTTTTGCAACACATTTTAATGAAATAAATCAAAAAAAACCGACAATTTTTCGCAATTGCCGGTTTTTTCATATTAAGCGTACTCTTTGTACGCACTTCATTTCAGCTATTACTGAGCAGTAGAAGCGGCAATGTCATCAGCTGTCAGTGCTGAATAAGCACCATTCTTGATGATAACAGCCTTAGGGTCCTTAGATACGGCACCGTCTTCGCCCCACTTCATGCCTGTACCTGTAAGTCCGTCATATGAGAAGTCCTTATCAGAGATAGCCTTTTTGAGCTTATCGCAGATATCAGAAGCAGACATATCGGCTGTGATGCCTTCCTTCTTCATGAGTTCTGCAAGTACCATTACGCCGTCATAAGCGTCTGCAGCGAACTGGTTAGGTGTTTCGCCGTTGTAAGCGTCCTTATACTTCTTAACGAAGTCCTGAGTTGCCTGATCCTGAGCGTCGGCAGCAAATGGTGTAAGGAACATTACGCCCTCGCAAAGTGAAGTATCAAAGTTCTTGATAGAAAGAAGTCCGTCAAGACCGTCACAACCGAAGAATGTTGGGTTGTAGTTAGCTGACTTGCACTGTGTAAGGATAAGTGAAGCCTGCTGATAGTAGATAGGCAAGAACACGAGGTCTGCGCCTGCATTCTTAGCTGCGCTTATCTGAGCTGAGAAGTCAGTCTTGCTGTCCTTTGTGAATGACTGCTCTGCAACGATATCAAGACCCTTAGCCTCAGCCTCGGATTTGAATGTGTTGAAGATACCTGATGAATAAGCGTCAGAGCTGTCGTAAATTACAGCTATCTTTGTAGCAAGCTTGTTTTCTGCGATATAGTCGGCAGAGCCTTTACCCTGGTTAGGGTCAGTAAAGCAAACCTGGAAACAGTTATCGTTCTTGGTAACGTCCTGAGCAGATGCAGAAGGTGTAAGCTGGAAGATGTTATCCTGCTTTGTCTTTTCAATAACTGCGAGGCAAGAACCTGTTGTTACTGTTCCGACCATTACCTGCATACCATTGTCTTTCAGTGCGTTATAAGCATTTACAGCCTTATCGCCTGAGTCAGCCTCATCGTCCTCGAAAACGTATGAGAGCTTTGTTCCGTTTATTCCGCCTGCGTCATTTACGTCCTTGACAGCAAGCTCGATAGCATTCTTAACAGCAACGCCGTACTGTGCAGCGTCACCTGTGAGCGGACCGCTGCAGCCGATAACGATAGTATCGCTGTTCTTTTTTGCACCGTTTCCGCAACCTGCAAAGCAAGAAACTGCAAGGGCAGCCGAAACTGTTAATGCAAGAATTCTCTTGACATTTTTCATAATAATCTCTCCTTCGTTCACATATGTCACTGCATATGCTTTTTTTCAATAGTATTAATATAACACGCAGAAGCCCGATTTGTCAATATTAAATCTTACAAATTTAACGTTATTTAAACTATGTTTATTGTTACAAACAATATGCGTGTTCACAGAAAATTAATTTTGTGTATTTTCAATGAACGATTTGCAAGTTTTTTGATAATATCCTGCATACATACACCACTGACTTATAAGCTGCATATGATAAAACAGCCACACGAAACCTGTGGTATATGAGATTCAGACAACATAAGGAGTGAACTTATTTGGATATGTTTGACAATCTGTCGTTAGGCAGGATACTTGCTGACGACACAGAGGATAACACACCTGCCTGCCCTTTTCCGAAAGGAAGATTTCCTGAGGATACACCGCTGGCAATGGCATATGTGCCTTTTCAGATGTGGGAGAAGCCTTATGAAGCAGATGTAGGACTTTCAAGAGGAACTATCTTCCCGTCCATAGACAAACCTTTTATAGGAGAGGAGGCTGTAAAGAATGCCCATACTAAGTGAAAAGGAGAGGCTTCTTAGAAAGATACAGGCGTGCAGCTTTGCCCTTGTAGAGGCTAATCTTTACCTCGACAGCCACCCTACCTGCAGAGATGGTCTGGCATATTTCGCACGACACAAGGCAGAAAAAGAGAAGCTTATTGCTCAATACAATGAGAAATACGGACCATTGACGATCACGCAGAACAATTCGTCCAAGAAATGGGAATGGGTAACATCACCTTTTCCGTGGGAAAGGAGTGTTGACTAATGTGGCAATATGAAAAAAAGCTGCAATACCCAGTTAAGATCGCTAACCCTAATCCTGCTTTGGCTAAGGTCATTATCTCGCAGCTTGGTGGCCCTGACGGCGAACTTGGTGCAGCGCTTCGCTATCTCAACCAGCGTTACTCAGCCCCCTGCCGTGAGGTGCAGGCAATACTCAACGATATCGGCACGGAAGAACTTGCCCACATCGAAATGATCGGCACTATTATCTATCAGCTGACCCGTGACCTCTCCCTCAAGGAGATAAAAGACAGTGGTTTTGACACCTATTTTGTTGACCACACTACAGGCGTTTATCCTATAGCCGCCTCTGGTGTACCATTTTCTGCGGAAATCTTCCAAAGTACCGGTGACGCTATTGCTGATATACACGAAGACCTTGCTGCTGAGCAAAAAGCCCGCCTGACCTACGACAACATTCTCAGGCTTGCTGACGATCCCGATGTCCGTGACCCTATCAAGTTTCTTCGTGAACGTGAGATAGTCCACTATCAGCGCTTCGGCGAAGGACTAAGACTTATTCAGGATATGCTTGACAGCAAAAATTTCTACGCTTTCAATCCTAGCTTTGACAAATAATAAAAAAAGCGGGCTGTTGTTATCAGTCCGCTTTTTTGTACATATATCAAAAATCTTCCTTGTCCATCTGCTTGCCGGTCCTGCTGACCTTTTTATTAAGTATCAGCGAAAAAGCCAGCGTTGCGGCTATGAGTGCTATCATCACAAGCACTGATTTTATTGTCAAATGCTTCAACTGTGCTCCAATATATGTCTGCACAAGCATTTCAGGCATCACTCCCATTATCGAGCCTAGAAGATATGGTCTGTAAGGCATTCGCAGTGCGCCGTGTATCATTGAAACAAGGTCGCCCGGCACAACCACCACTGCCCTTGAAATGTAGGAGGCGAACAGATTATTGTCATGCCCATAATTTACAAGCTTTCGTGCCTTAGGATATTTCATCTCAATAACACGCATGATATCGCCACCCGATATTCTTCCCACAAGATAAGGAACAGTAAAACAAACCGATAGTCCTATTACGTTCAACAAAATGCCCACCCAGAACGGATATATTGCACCTACGCACACAAAAATAGCCGCAAGCGGGAATACCACCGACAAGGACTTCAATCCATAAAATCCCAGAATAACAAATGCGGCAAGCCACAAATTGTCCGGGCAATAACTGAGTATCTCAGAAAACTCATGGTCTTTCAGAAAAAGAGCACAGCAAAATATTATGATAATAGTTAAAGCAAAGGGTACATATCTTCCATATTTTCGCACAAAGCTATCCAAAACTCCTCGCTCCTCTCCGATTCTTTAGGGTATTATACCATATTTGAATGTTCAATTAATTATCAATCAATGAAAACTGTGTTACAACTTTCGCTGTCAAAACAAATTTATAACTTTATCGTTCGTCAAATTGACCAACCATTTTCATTTTTGCACAATATCCCACTATCACTATAATTTTTATAAGTAGAATTATGTCGTCTTATGTCGTGAAGTGTTCTTAAACAAGTCGATTTCTGTTTTAATTTATGTATATCTAATTAATAGGTTAAATTTGTACAATATTGCTATTGACCGACGTACCAATTAATGTTATAATTAATTATAAGAATTATTTGGGAGGTATTTTTATGAGATACACAGTATACAACAAAGCAATGAAACGTCCAGTTTTTCAAACAAACAACCTTGAAGAAGCCATTGACTATACTCGTCGCCACCCAAGAAAGTCAAGACGACACTGCATATACGATGACAAACTAAAAACTTTTGATATAAAAAAAATAAGACTTGCCGCAGGAATATAAAACGCACAGGGTGTAGAACTCTGTGCGTTTTTGATGTATTTATGAATAAACAAGTCTTACAGTCACTCTGCTGTAACCGCTCCATGTGCAGGTGAACAAGGTCAGATCCCAGTCGCTGCCACCACCTTTTATGAGCGATGGCGAATCCCAGCCGCTCAGCAGTTCGCTGTTTGTGACAGTATAGTTAAATTCTCTGCCGTAAACATCGGTGAAAATGACCTCGTCACCTGAGTTGAGCTTATCCAGCTTATCAAAAAAGCCTGTGTAATTGTGAGCGCAGATTATAAGATCATTGTCTACACGTCTGCCGCTGTACTGACAAGCTGCGGTATTCATTGCAGCATAGCTCCAGCCACGAGTCACAGGAAACTCCTGCCCCAGTGTCGGGAATGAAATCAAGCCTATATATGAGTTGCCGTCAAGCACGATATCCTTATCCGGGTCATCTATCTCGCTGTCCATGGATCGACTATCGTCAAAAATGTCAAAGGGTGAACTGCTGTCGCTGTCATCTGAACTGTCTGAGATCTGCGTTTTCAGGTCACTCAGCACAGCCTCCATCCTTTTATTACTTTGCTTTTCATGAAAATAGTTGTAATAATTAAGGGATAATGCCGCCGCTATCAGCATTATCCCCATTATTATCAACAAAAGTCCTAGCTTTTTTTTAGTCACTATTTTTCTCCTGTTGTTAAGGCGAGCCTATGTGGTTTCGCCTTTATTTCTCTTTTCTGCTTACTCTCCAGCCTGCCGCGATAAGGATAACTCCACCGCCTATAAGTACAGGCACCGGCCAGTTGAGCGAACCAGTCTGTGGTATATTGTCAGGCGTTGAACTTGATGAACCAGAGCCTGACGAACTGCTGTCAGGTGTGCTTGAACTACTATCTGTATTACTTGAACTGTCTGACTTATATGTGTTCTCTATAAGAAACAGCTTGTCATTGTTTTTGGTAACAACTGTGTAGTTGGCAGGAATATCTATCTCCTTAACTGTCCACTCAGCCGCAGAATTGTCTTTCCAGAAATACTCCCAATTGTTGTCAGCGTTAAGAGTAACAGTATCGAAAAGCTTGCCATCACGATATATCTCCACCTTGATATTATCAGGTATGAGCTTTTCCTGACCATCAGGAACTATCCACGACTTTCTTACACCATAATCACTGTCCCCTGCTGGGATCTCTTCGTATATGAACTTGGTGTAAACTGTTATCTGACCCTCAGCCACGATATCCTTATCTATCTCGATAAGTGACGGAGAAGGTGTAAACTTAGCTGTTGTGTTTTCAAAACTCTTGCCTGAAACAAGATACAGACCCACAGAATCAGCAGAAAGCTTTACTTCACCGTTTGCGTCCGTCTTGCCTGTTGAAACTGGTGTTATGCCATCGGTTTTTGCGTAGTTGTCGAGAGTATCAGCGACAGCCTGCATTTTTGAAGCGTCAGTAAAATCAGACATATCTATAGGATAATCGCTGAACTCTCCGGTAAGGACAAAGTCAGCTTCTTTACGCTCACCGACCTTATATATGCTCCACTCGGCATTACTAACAGTCGTTGTATCATTTTTGCACACTATATCCACATTGATATTATCCGCTGCAAAAGCTGAGATCGTCATGCTTCCCAAGGCTGAAACAGCCATTGCCGCCGTACACAAAACAGCCTTTGCAAGCTGAGAAAATTTAAGTTTCATCTTTGCTACTCTCCTTATCAGGTAGATTTTCAACATTATCGTCACTCTCTGGCTTATCCAGCATTGCCACAAGCTCATCATGAGAGATTTTTTTGCGTTTTGAATCCACAAACCACCACACAAGCAGTACCACAAACAATGGTATTGCTACAAAAGGCACGACCACAAGAGAATCGAGCTGAACAGCGTCTGCCGTTATTTTTGAAACACTCTTTGTATCGTCCGCAGTTTCAACTCTCTTTGCACGAACAAGAAGCCTGTGAGAATTGACTCCGTATGGTGTACAGGTAGTCAACGTAACATGATCCTCACCTAGAATAATGTTCAGCTTATCCATTTCATTAGGCAGAACTATATAAACAGCCTCGACCTCATATGTATAGACCTCTTTCAACACTGTTATAGTGAACTCATCGCCCTCTGCAAGCTTATCAAGGTCGCTGAAAAGCTTTGCCGAAGGCAGACCTCTATGTGCTGAAATGACCGAATGAGTGTCCGCTCCGCCAACAGGCAGGCTCGAACCCTGCAGATGTCCCACAGCGACATTTAACACGCCGTCACTTGTGCCATGATAAATAGGCAACTCCACCCTTATAGTCGGAATGGAAATATAGCCCATAACACCCGTCCCCGTGATATCCAGGATATCCTCATAGCCCTTGACCTTATCATAATCCACAAAAGGTCGGGCAAGCTTTGCTATCTCTTCATTATATTTTCTGGCTTGGCTGAGTATCTCTTCATTCTCCTTGTCAGAAAGGTCATTTGCCGCTTTCTGATAAGTCGCCACCGCACGGCTTTGCGTTTTTGAATTCCACCAATCGCTTATTGTTGGATATAACATCACGGAGAGCCCCACAAGCAATAACAAGACCAATAAAATTGTAGTTGATTTACCGCTTTTCTTCCTCATGGAGTCCTCCCTGATGCCTGCCGACCGAGATCGGCAGGACAAAGGTAAAAATTAATTCAAAAATTAGTCGTTCTTAGCTCTCTTCTTAGCAATGAGAAGCACACCTGCGCCCAGTACGATAGCTCCGCCTACACCGTAGAAGATCTGAGTACCGATACCGCCAGTTGTTGGAAGTGAGCCGCCCTTCTGGTTTATGATCTTAACTGTTGAACCGCTTGTGCCTGAATCAGTGCCGTCGAGCATACGAATGGACTGAAGCGTATTAGCAGGATCATATGTTGTGTCAAACTTGAACTCATATGGATCAGCTCTGTTATACTGAGCAGGAGCTTCTGTCTCAACAAGCTTGTAAGTTGTCTGATCATCAATGCCCTTGATAGTGAACTTACCTGTTGCGTCTGTCCAGATAGTATCTACAGAGCCTGCCTCATCGCCAATCTCAAGTCTGTAAACATTGTCTTCTATCTTGACAAGTCTAATAGCATCGCCGTGTTTATCCCTAAGCTGGAATGCAGCACCTGCAAGAGGCTCGCCCTTTTCGTCTACCTTGTTACCAACAAGTGAGAATGTCCAGTCATAAACTGTAACCTTAGGTGTTTCACCTTTCTCCTTACCTGTTGTGTCCTGAGGATTGTTTGAATATGTCAGATAAGCTGTGTTAGGGTTATTGTCTTTTGAATTAGGAAGTGTACCTGTTACAACGTTAGCGTTCTCGTTGAGTTTAGCAGAATAGAGAGTTTCGATCTTATCAACATTTGGATATTTTTTCAGAAGCTCCTTGATATCGAAAGTAACATAGAATGTCTCTTTGAAATCAGCAGTGCTTGGATCATCAACACCTACAGTTGTGTTAGGACCTACTGTAACAGGAGTGATCTCATTGCCGCTAGCGTCATAGTATTTGTAAGTAAGGTTATTATTGAATGTAAGACCCTCGCTGAGCTGGTCACGAACTGTGTATGTATACTTGTCATAAGCTGATACATCGCTTGGTATAGTTGTTGTGATCTTGAACTCTACATCGTCACCAATTGCGTTGTCACCAACATCGCCCCATGTGTTATTCTCATTATGCTTGATCTGCTTTGTAAGTGTTGGCTTTGTCCTCTTTGGAGTAACGTCTGTTGTGCCTGAAACGTTAAGGATAAGAGCTGAGTTAGCCTTATCAACACCATTATTTTCTGTTGCATCGACAACGAGATAATAGCCAGCATTTGGAAGCGGAATAGTGTACTCACCGTTATCTTCATAGGCGGTTACAGACTTGTTGTCGATGATGCAGCCAGAAGCGACTTTTGCAAACTTGGCAGTATCTTCCTTTGTCCAATGATCTGCGTCTGAGATTATCTTTGCAACGTCTGCTGCGCTCTCGGCACTGTCAAACTGTGACATATAAGTGCTAAGGCCAGAAGTTTTCAGGCTGGTAAGCAGAGCATCGCCATTAATGCCTTTGCCCCACTTGATAGTATTTGTTGCAGATGCCTGGTCAAAGATCTGATAAGCCTTATATACTCTGTTTGTATCAGAATCCTTGATAACAATGTTATTAACGCCAGCATCAGTAGTAGCAAATACTCCGAATGCTGATGTTGCAGCAATAGCTGAAACTGACATAACTGTTGCAGCAGCAAGAGCTGCAAATTTCTTCATCTTCATAATTAATTATCCTTTCATATTTGATTATTTATAGCGTTTTTTTGCGACGCTTTGTAACTAAAAGTATTGTTGCAGCAACAGTGACTGTTCCGCCTGCTGCCACGAATGGGATAACACCCATGCCGCCTGTTTCAGGCAGCTCTCCCAAAGTTTCCTCAGAGTTGTTATAGACCTGAACATACTGATCACCGTTCTTTGTCATATCAATGCAATTCTCATTTTCTGAGCCATTGTATCTGTAGTAAGCTTTGTATGACGATGTGCTTATCGGCTGACCGTTCACGTCTATCTCCTCAAACCAATAGTAATACTTATTACCCTTGATGTCATTTTTTTCAAGAGAAACGGCATTTGACCAGTTGTTATCAGCCGTGAGCGTTATCTGCTTCCACAAGAATACTTCACCGCTAGGTATCGCATCTTTATCAGGAACAGGTGTAACGTTGGTCTTCTCAGGTGTGCCAAGATCATTAGCTGTCACCTCATAAGAGCAACTGCTATCATCATTGACCTTTGCTGTAAGCTCAACTGTAACATCGGAAGTAATACCGCTGAGGTCAACTGTGAACTTGCTGGAATTATAAAGATCAGCAACAGACACACTTATATACTTACTTGAAGCGCTCCATGACGCAACACTCTGATTTTTGTCACCGTCCCAAACGTCCCGATCTCTGTAGAACTCAGCAAGAACATCGCCAGACGAATTGATAAGCCTTACTCCGGAATATTTCATATCGCCCCTTTCAAGCCATGCGTTATTAAGGGTGAAGCTGAACTTAGCCGAGCCATACATGGTATACTCAGAGGCAAAGCTTCCGTTCTGAGCCATTTCTGTACCATTGCTTGTAAGGATCTTGAATTTAACATTCTGTCCCTTATCCATTGTGCCTGTAAACTTGTTATAATTTTCAGGAACGTCAGCCTTATTTGTTGACCTATAGATATTGAACGTTACCTTATCATTGGTATGGGTATTGCTATCGCTGTCAGACCATGCCTTTTGCAGGCGAACGTCCATATTTTCTACCTTCTGCGGGTTCTTGGTATTGACGATCGTATCAAAGCCCGTGGCACTGCCGTTATTTGAATAAGTATATGTAACGCCAAAGCCGTCAGGTATATTCTTTTCAAGAACATAGTAATACTTGTCCTTGTCAAGACCGTCAAGAGCTACCGTCCAATTCTTAGACTTTTCCAGAGAAACAGTTTTTATAAGTTTGCAATCTGTTGGTATTCCGTTATCTCCATTCACTCTTGATGTTGAATTTGGTGCAACAGAGGACTCATAAACATCTGCCTCGATCTTGTCGATACCAGCAGGAAGCTCATTGTCAGCAAGCTTGTTTCCAAGTTCATCACGCCATTCCTTCGTAATGTTAAGTCCCTTGACGTTCGTAACTGTAACATCAGTGTTTTTGCTCATTGCCGTTGCACTGTATACAGCCTCATATCCTGTTGCAAGATCGATCTCTTTGATATAGTAGTAAAGCTGTTTGTAATCATCGCCGACCTTTGTATATCCAGGAAGCTTTGTCCACTCATGTTTCCAATTGTTAGCTTCGTTAAGAGTTACCTCAGCACTGCCCCACTGAATATCATCTGGAACACCGCTTAAAACCTTAGTTGTAGACGAGCCAAGAAGAAACTTTACGCTCTCTGCCGAATGATTGCCGTTTCCATCGCTCCAAACCTTGCTTGCAGTTATCTTAAACTCTTTCAGCAGATTTGTTACTCTGAACATATCTCCGTTCTTCACGAACTGATATCCGTCCTCACCGACTTCACTTGGAACTACAGCCGGACGCACTTTAAAAGCAAAATATATAGGAGTTTCGTCAAGAAGATAACCCTCTGGACTTTGCTTTTCTATAAGCTTATAAAGATGGCCCTCAGTATTTCCGGTGCCTGCGACAGGTTCAAGGTCAAGGTTGTATGACCCGTCAGAATTTACATTGAATGTCTGCGCCTTATCCTGCGCCGAATTTCCCCAGATAACTGATCTTCTGTCCTTCGCAGCATTTTCTTTGAAATCTACTGCCGGGAGCCAATCGTATGTGCCATTTTCCAGCTTAGTGTATCTGTAGATCTCAAAAGAAGCCTTAAGCATAATACTATAGTCTCCGCTGTCTACCTTCATAAGCTTAAATGGCTCAACAGTTGTTGATGACGCCTTTGACTGATTTATCAACTCAAACTCGGAATCATTATCTTCACTGTCATTTACAGCAGAGCCGTTTGTGTCAAATGATATATTATTGAACACATGGACTTTATAGCCATCGTTCTCAGCGTCCTCATCATTTGCAGGACTTCCTGTATAAACGTAAACTAATTTCAGGTGACGCTGATCTGGAACGTTTATTTCAAGTTTCTTTACAAAATCTCGTGTCTTCGCAGTCAGTGCGGAACACTTTACAGCCGAAAGCATTTTTTCATTGCTGACTTCAGTGTTTGAAAAGCCGCTGCCATCCCTGTATTCATATTCGACTCTGAAAACACCGCCCGCCTTCTCAGAAGAAACCTCTTCCACAGGGACGGATATGCTTGAGCCAAAATCTGACCACTCGCTTCTCTTGTTGGCAAAGGCTTTTACTTCTTTGAAGCTGTTGCCGTCCATATAGCCATAAGCCACATAGTAACTCTTTATATTTCCGTTTTCGTAGCCTTCAGGCAAAGTTAGATCAATAGTACCCTTAGCGCCAACAATACTTTCACTTGGAATAAAGTTAGCGATAAACTTGCCCTTTTCGTTGGTAATAACATCTGCACTGCAAGAAACTGTGCTGTCAACTGCCTCCGGATCTGATATCACATAACTGTAATCACTCACAGCAAGCTCTGCACCTGTATCTGCGTCAAATACCTTGATAGACTTCAGATCCATGTCAACAGCGGAATTGCCATTTATGCTTACCGTTTTTGTCTGAATGTTACCCTGAGCGTCCTTTGTCTTAACTACAGCCGTGCCTCCGCACTTGATAACATCGTTGAGAGTTATCATTCCGTTTGTTGAGCATTTAAGCTTTTTAGGGTTAACATCAATGGTATAAGTTATCTCACAGCCGGTGGACTTCGGAGAAGAAGTTTTCTTCAAGTTCTTTTCCTTAACTGTCTGCGTCTGGCTTCTCTCCGGATATTTTCCAGCTTTATCCTGAACTGTGTTTTTGAACGCTGCAGTACCATTCTTGTAAACACCATTCTTAACATCATCGACCTTTACAAGTGTACTGTAGTAAGCTGTCCAAGCGTCCTGCTGATTCCATGCAGTCTTGAAAGTTACTGTATTGGCTGTCTTATCATAGAAATATTCAAACTGATTTGTTTGTGCAAAATCATACTTATCAGAACTATTTCCAAATGAATACTTGAGATAATCCTTGTTCTCGTAGAATATCATTCCCGCCGGAAGCGTGTCCACGATCTCGACATTATCGTTACGCTTATAAGTGCCGTCCTTGTTGATATCAAGCCGCCAATCAAACCTGTAATACTCAACACCATTTACAGTAACAACAGGCAGGCTGCTAAGATCATGCACTGTGTCGCCTGCTACACTGCTTGCAGCGTCATACTTTTCATAAGGCGCTTTGGAGCTGTCGCCTATAGTAAACTTAGTCTTATCTGCACTAGGCTCGAATGTTTCACCTTTATAAGTAGCCTTGTTATTTACATTTATAATAGTACCTTCGTCAAAACCTGTTACATCTACGGTACTGCTATACTGTATCTGCACAAGGTTTATATTGTCAAATTCTTCACTATCATTGAACTTTATCTCAAACGAAGTGTTGTCGGCATTAGATACTACAGTGTAATTTGAACTGTCAAGCGGTTCATAGCTTCCTGTTCCATTTCTCTGAACATACATGATAATGGAATCAGTGTCAAGAACGCTCTTTATTGACTTGCCATCATTTGACGTAGCGTTCATTATATCGCTTATAGTCTTGCCCCTGAAGGAACCGTTTGTCTGCTTGACCTCTACCTGCCACTTATATGTAACACTGCTTCCGTCCTGAGAAATGTCAAGAACTGTTTTTGACTTCTCGTTTACAGGCTTATAATAAACTGTCTTGTCAGAATGGAATCCGTCAATACCTGCAGTATTTTTCACTGCATAATTTCCATTGCTGTCAGGGTCGCCAAGATCATAGTCAGCAACCTTTGTTTCATAGGAAATAACTACCTCGTTATTGTCACCTATTCTGTCAGGCAAAACAAGCTCACCGTCACTTGCAACTGTTGCATCAAAGGTATCATTTCCAACCTTTATGCTGACAATCTGTCCTGCTTTAAGCATATTGTCAGTTATTGTCTTGCCTTTAAGGGTAGAATTTTTGTCATTACATTTAACAGTTACTTCCCATTTGAGTATACCTAACGTGTTATTATCTATCCAACCACTTTTTGATATCTGATACCTATTATAAACAGTTTCACTTGATGTGATATCAGACCATGGTTGGCTTTTATCAGGTCTTTGCATTTTAACTGTATTTGTAGTTTCCGCCTTGTCAGGATCGATAGCTGTCACATACTCGATAGTAATTTTTGACGCTGTTGTTTTATCGTCAAACGTAAGCGTGTTTCCGTCAAGTGTGTATTTTACATCTGAACCATCATCAGCTTTAAGTGCAAAGCTTCCTGTCTTTGCATCAGGGAATGCTTCATCATAAAGGTGATAGCCCTTGAGGTCTGCACCGCTAGGGTTGCTTACAACAATTTCCCATGTGACTTCGTTATTGTCGTAGTCAACATTCTTGCCTGTTTTTGAGATCTTATCCTTCTTTGACTCAGAATAAATAGTTTTATCTGCTTTTACTCCATTTCCGTCCTTATCATATGTGGTGGATTTGTTTTCCACCTTACCTGACATAACGAAATTCGGGTCGCTTGTAGGATATGGGGTCGTGTAGCTTATGGTAACATTTTCTTCACTGAATCCATCGCTGAAAACAAACTTTCCGCTTGACGCGTCATAGCTTCCTGCACCCTCAGGTGAAACAGTGAAGCTTCCGTCAACAGCATCCTTAAAAAGCTTGTCCTCGATCCTGTCAAGAGGCTTCTTTGCAGGATTGTCCACTGTGATAGTCCACCTAACTCCGTCAGCAGTTTCGCTTGCGTCCTTTATAGCAGACATAGTGAGCGGAGTAAAACCGTCTATTTCAACCGTCTGACCGCCTATCTCAACAGTGGTCTTATCACCTGTATCTGTATCCTTACGCTTTACATTACCCTCAAAGCTTGCCTTACCGCTTATAGCATCCTTCTCATTTTTATGTTGATATCGCTCGTCAAACTCAATAAAAAGATACTTCTTTCCATCTATCTCGTCGACTCTGTACTTACCTGAAATTCCATGTCCTTCATCGAAGTGAGTATCCTCGACATCGCCCCAGGTTCCGTCTGACGGTATACCGCCCTCGGGCAGGCTAACATTATCGTCGATAGGGAAATAAATATACCTATTGGTCATTTCGCCCTTGTCAAAATCAAATTCTACATTGAATTCGATCTTTTTAGATTGGTCTTTTCCTGAACCGACCGCATCATAGGATTTTATCGTGACGCTATTCGCATCCTTATAAGAATAGCTTCCGCCGTTATAGGAAACATCTCCACCTGCCACGGAAGTACCCTCAGTGGCACTTATTGCAGGCATAACAAGACTTGCCAGCACCGACACTGTCATAACTACAGACAGCACCACACCGAACAAGCGGCTGCGTTTTTTCCTTTCATTTTCTTTTAGATATTGCCGAACTTTACCGTTAAAATTCTGCAAAACGGATCACTCCCTCCGAATTTATACACTATTTATGATAAACGCTAGTCCACTGTGCCTATCCTTTTAAAAGGATATATCCTCAGTGAGACCTTTCCAAGCACTGCTTCCTCAGCAATACAGCCTATCCTCTTTGTACGGCTGTCAACAGACGTAGATCTGTGGTCGCCCATAACGAATATTCTCTCGTCAGGCACCTGATAAGGCAACTCGATATCACATTCTCCCAGAGCTTTGCCGTCAACATACGGCTCATTCAAGGTTTTTCCGTTGACGATAACAGTACCGTCCTCCTTGATATCCACCACATCTCCTGCTGTAGCGATAACACGTTTCAACAGTATCTTATTGTTATAATAGAACGCAACTATATCGCCCTTCTGAAAGCTTCCACGCTTTCTGCACACCACCAGCTCGTCGTCATGCAAAGTCGGCGTCATACTTGTACCCGTTACTCTCAAAACAGGCAAAAATAACATTGATATGATCACTGCTGCCGCTGCCACAACAAGAAGCGACGCCACGGTGCTGCGGAGTATCCTCAGATATTCCCGCCTTTCATGATGCTTTTTTACCACCCGCTCAAGTGTCTGGACATCAGGAAGCTCAGGTTTTTTTAACACCTCGTTCTTGCTATCTGCTGCCATGATCTTCCTCCACTACCGGCTGCTCAACAACCAGCTTGTGACCTGTCAGTGCAGCTACCTGCCGCTCCAGCCTGTCAAGTCGGTCAGTGATACTTTTTTTATCTTCGAGCTTTTGAAGAAGCTTTTCATTCTCTGTGTTAAGCTTATCATATTCTTTTCGTAGATAAAGCATTAACTCGAGCAGCTCATTTTTTGACAATTTTTCAAGCGCCTTATCCTTCAAAAGCCTCACCTCCGACGCAGTATGCCTATATAATTACAAGTATTATATCACTTGATTTTCCATTTGTCAATCCCACAATATATCATATTTGTATTTTATTACATATAAATATACTGATAGTTTACACAATATTGATTTATCATTTTTATAGTGCCGGCAGATGATAAAACGGCATATTTATTAGCCTTGAACATGAAACAATACGAAACCTGCGTTTTTACGCTAATTGCAACTTTCCCCCAAAAAATCTTTCCTATTTTGATTATAGCAACCTGCATAGTCAATATTTTAACATTGTATACTAATACTGTATTTATTAATATTTTGTAAACTTTGATAAATAAATTTCTATCATTAGCCAAATATTAATTCAGCCCCAGATTGGTCCTTATTTAACGACAAATGTTCACTGCAAAGCAAATAAACTTTACACGTCTATATTGACAAGCTTTTGAACTTTATACTTTCAACAAAGCAAGAAAAAATCGGCAAATTTCATGTATTCACCGATCTATCATCAATTTTGCTTTCTCACAACAGCATATTCATCATCAAGCCTGTAATAAGGACAGCTATATTCGCTGTCGCTCATTGATCTGTATGCTTCGTCCTCGTCAAGATCGACCATGCAGCAGTAACATTCACAATCCTCATCAAAAACGTAATTCACACAGCTTTCGCAACGGCTGACTATTTTCTTCGCCTTTGTCATAAAAGCCTCCTATTTAAGCACCTTTTTAAGTATACTATTTATAAATACAAGTGCGTCCTTCATTTTTTTCATATCACTATCTGAAACACTGGAAAATTTACCAAGTATATCATCAAGTATCTCGTTTTTCATCTTTTCCATAAAGCGCATAGCTTCGTCAGTGAGCCTGATGTTGATAACTCTGCGATTATCAGGGTTTTGCATTCTGATAACAAAGCCCTTGTCAACAAGCTGTGCCACTGCCCTTGTTGCCTGCTCATTAGAAGTGTTTATCTTGCTTGCAAGCTGTGACATTGTGAGCGTTCCCTCAATACATAGTGACAGCATTATTATCTGCTGAGTTCTTGTTATATCATACTTTTTCTTATCAAACGTATCAAATACCAATTTTCTGCTGAGAGGGTATATCTCATACATTGACATGATACATTCACGACGTACATTGTCTACCATTTTTACTTCCTCCACATAAAGCTAATTACAACATATTTTCGTTGATTTTTCCACACACAGTAATTATAACATACGCTTATCATTTGTCAATAGCAGAAATATATCAATATTTGATTTTGTTAAGTCATTCTTTTAGGGGTTTTGTTTATGAAGATAGATTATATTCACATGACAAGTTTTACAATTTTACATATTAACAAAAAGTTCAGTCAAAATTTTGTAAATTATAGCTGCCAGCTTAACACAAGACGGTAAGAATGTGGTATAATAGTTAATGAAGTAAAAATAGATTATGGAGGTTTAAAGTATATGTTGTGTACTGAGTGTAAAAAAGAGCAAGAAAAACGTATTTCTAACGAGGAAAAAGAAAATGCACAGCCCGCCGAAAAAGTGTGCAGCGACGTACATACAACACTGAAATCAAAGCGTTCAGCCGCTTTGATACTTTTGACTGGTGCAACGCTTATGCTTATAATGGTGTTCATTCTTTTTTGGCTTATCATGTTGCCGAATCTGCCACAAGACAACAGCGTCCTTGCGAATAACTGTGCAAATATATGCCAGACCGCTAAGGAATATATCGGGATCTGATCTTCAAGACGATCTGCTCCTGCCTTCGGGCGGGAGTTTTTTTGTTTTATGGCGATTTTACAAGCTTTTTACGGCACCTGCATTGACATCATATTCGTTTGGCGGTATAATAATACAGTATGATATAAGATGCCTTTCTTACGATAGGAGTTAGGAGAAATAAGAATATGAATAACAAGGTCTACGATAACAGAGAGTTATCATGGCTTAAATTTAACGAGAGAGTTCTTGAAGAAGCTCAGGACAGTGCTACACCGTTTCTTGAAAGATTGCTTTTTCAGTCGATATTTGCAAGCAATCTTGACGAGTTTTTTAGGGTGCGTGTGGGCTCGCTCTATGATTCCTCGCTTGTGGACGACGATCATAAAGACAACAAGTCCAAAATGCGTCCATCTGAACAGCTTTCTGCAATATTTAAGCGTGTTCATGAGCTTATACCAATAAAAGATAAGACATACAAAGCTATCTGCGAGGAACTGGAGCTAAAAAATATAGTACATAAAAACATAAAGGCTCTCACTGAACAGGATAAGAAATTTCTTGAAGCCTATTATGCCTATGAGGTCAAGCCGTTTCTTAATGCCTTTATTATCGATAAAAGACACCCTTTCCCGTTTCTTGCAAATCAAAGTATTTATGCGGTCGCAAAACTCGCTTCAAAATCTGCCGTCACAGTGGGTATAGTTAGCTGTAACGAGAAATTCCAGCGTGTGATCTTTCTTCCTGCTGACGAAGGGTGCATAAACTATATCCTTGTAGAAGAGCTTATTCTCCATTATGCTGACAAGGCTTTTGAGGGCTATAAAATAGAAGAAAAGGCTCTTATGAGAGTGACACGAAACGCCGACATTGACGTTGACGAGGGCTTTGACTCGGAACTTGATTTCAGACAAAATATGTCTGAGCTTATCAACAAGCGTAAACGCCTTTGTCCTGTTAGATTGCAGCTTTCAAAGCAAATATCCGACACTGTGCTGAACGAACTGCTTTCAAGGTTGGAGCTTTCAGAAAAACAAGTCTTTGTGGAGAAAACTCCCCTTGATATGTCCTATGTGTTCGCTGTGTTTGACAAGGCGGCAGACAGAAAAGAGCTTTTTTTCCCGAAGCAGGAGCCTCAGCCCTCTGCGATGATAGACCCGTCAAGGTCAATGATAGAGCAGATAGACGAAAAGGATCTTTTTCTGCACTATCCTTATGAGTCCATAAAGCCTTTTATCAGGCTTCTTGACGAGGCGGCAAAGGACGATAGCGTTACGTCTGTCAAAATGACTTTGTATCGTGTGGCGAAGAACTCCAAGGTAATAAAGGCGTTGTGCAACGCCGCTGAAAATGGTAAGGACGTGCTTGTGCTTGTGGAGCTGAGGGCACGTTTTGATGAGGAAAACAATATAGGGTGGTCAAAGCTTCTCGAGGAGTCAGGCTGTCATGTAATGTATGGTCCGCAGGGACTTAAAGTCCATTCAAAGCTTTGTCTTATTACAAGAAAAGTTGGCGACAGCGTTAAGTACACTGTTCAGGTGGGTACAGGAAACTACAACGAAAAGACCGCAGGGCTTTATACCGACCTTTGCCTTATGACATCAAACAATGACATTGCTCAGGATGCTTGCGAGGTGTTCAGAACGCTGTCAATGGGCGAGCTTGTGGAAAGCTCAAAGGCACTTATGGTCGCTCCCCACTGTCTGCAAAATAAGGTAGTGGAGCTTATGGATAATGAGATAAGCATTGCAAGAGCAGGCGGTGAGGGATATGTTGCCGCAAAGCTCAATTCTCTTACTGATAAGGTGCTTATGGACAAGATAATAGAATGTTCTCAGGCAGGCGTTAAGGTCGAGCTTGTTATAAGAGGTATATCCTGCCTTGTTGCAGGCGTGGAGGGCGTTACTGACAATGTTCAGATACGCTCAATAGTGGGCAGATATCTTGAACACGCAAGGATATATATTTTCGGCACAGGGGTTCGCAAAAAGGTATACATATCCAGCGCAGACTATATGACAAGAAACACCACAAGGCGAGTTGAGGTCGCCGCGCCTATCCTCAGCGAAGAAGTAAAAAAACGTGTCCTCGATATTTTTGACACCCAGATGCAGGACAACGTAAAAGCAAGGATAATGCAGCCTGACGGAAAATATATCCGTGCAGAGCGTGGAGATATCGCCATTGACGCACAAAGCAGATTTTACGCTGAAGCATACGCCAATGCACCAAAGCCTGCTCCTGTTAATGATTCAAAGGCTGTCGAGCCTGAAAAGGAGAAAAAGGGCTTTTTAGGCTGGCTCAAAAGGCTTTTCAGAAGAAAAAAGAAATAATATACAATGCGGTCATATTCTATGTGGCTGCATTTTTTGTACAAAAAAAGGGACAGACTTTCGCCTGCCCCTTAAATTTTTATTCATTACTTCTTATCTGTAAAAGCATTGTTGATAGCTGAAACAAGTCCCTTGATAGAAGATACGATGATATCTGAGTGTCTGCCGACGCCCCAATACATCTTATCACCGCAGGAAATTCCAACATATGAAACAGCCTCAGATGTTGACTTTCTTTCAAGAGCGTGTTCTGTGTATGTTTCCACGGTAAAATCAAAGTTCAAAGCCTGCTTGATAGCGTTTGCCACAGCGTCAAGACGTCCGTTGCCCTCTGCTGTATGATCGTCAGTTACGCCGTTTACTGAAGCTGTGATAGCGGCGCAGATAGTGCCGTTCTGCTTCTGAACATAGTGTGCCTCAGGAATGTCAACAGGTGCGCACTTGTTGAGGTACTCGTCCTTGAATATCTTGTATACCTCATCAGGCATAAGCTCCTTGTGCTTGTGGTCTGAAACAGCCTTTACCTTGTAGCCAAAGTCCTCTCTCATCTTCTTTGGAAGATCGTAGCCGAACTGATTTTGGAGGATAAAGCCTATTCCTCCCTTGCCTGATTGCGAGTTTATTCTGATAACGTCACCGTCATACTCTCTGCCAACGTCATGCGGATCGATAGGAAGATAAGGAACTGTCCACTTGTCACAGCTCTTTTCTTTTCTCCAGTTCATGCCCTTTGCGATAGCGTCCTGATGTGAGCCTGAGAATGCAGCGAATACAAGTGCGCCTGAATATGGGCTTCTGTCATAAACCTTCATTCTTGTAACTCTCTCGTAAAGCTCTACCAGTGCAGGCATATCTGAGAAGTCCAGCTTAGGGTCAATTCCGTGAGTGTACATATTAAGTGCGATAGTAACGATATCGGCATTGCCTGTTCTCTCACCATTGCCGAAACAAGTACCCTCTATTCTGTCAGCACCTGCAAGCAGACCCATTTCGCAGTCTGCCACTGCACAGCCTCTGTCATTATGTGGGTGAAGTGAAACTATAACGTTCTCTCTGTTGTGAAGAGTGTCGCACATATACTCTACCTGCTGAGCATAAACATGAGGCATTGACATTTCAACTGTTACAGGCAGGTTGATGATGACCTTGTTATCAGGTGCAGGCTGCCAGATGTCGATAACAGCGTTGCAGATATCTCTTGCAAACTCAGGCTCTGTGCCTGTGAAGCTCTCAGGAGAATACTCGAATACGATATTGCCCTTTGCGTGCTTCTTATACTCGTTACAGAGCTTTGCACCGTCTGTAGCTATCTTGATTATCTCTTCCTTAGACTTTCGGAAAACCTGCTCTCTCTGTGCAACAGATGTTGAGTTATAAAGGTGGACAACAGCGTTCTTTGCACCGTCGATAGCTTCAAATGTTTTCTTTATGATATGCTCTCTTGACTGTGTAAGCACCTGAATAGTAACATCATCAGGTATCATGTTCTTCTCAATAAGTGTGCGGCAGAACTCATACTCTGTTTCAGAGGCGGCAGGGAAACCTATCTCTATCTCCTTAAAGCCTATCTCAACGAGCTTTGTGAAAAACTCCAGCTTTTCTTCAAGGCTCATAGGAATGATAAGAGCCTGATTTCCATCTCTCAGGTCAACAGAGCACCATGCTGGTGCGTGGTCAACATACTCTTTTTCAGCCCACTTCATGCACTTTACAGGAGGCATATAATAGCCTCTCTCATACTTTTCTACGTTTTTCATGTCAGATCCTCCTTATAAATATAAAGCCGATAATTATTTTGATAGTGATGTGGAAAAGGGCATAAAAAAATCGCCACTCCTACCAAAAAGGAGAGACGAGCTTTGCCGTGTTACCACTCTCATTCATATACGGCTCACACCGCATATCTCAGCCGCATCTATCAATGCGTATCTCTATAACGGGAGAACCCGTGAGCGGCTAATAAGATTTCACCGTTCAGGCTCGGGGACGAGTTATCACAAATTCCGCATACCGTCTTGCACCCACCGACGGCTCTCTGTAATGTCAGAACTTTGCTTTTGTTCCTGTCAACGCCTTTGTCATATTGTTTTTATTATACCCATACTTCCCGCTTTTGTCAATAGGACAATTGTCGATTTAACAATTTGTTAATATTCGATGCTAAATCGTTTTCCCTGACGTTAAATGTAGGGGCTGGCGTCCCATGCAAAATAATCTTAAAATATTCTTATTACGCTTTTCAAATGCTTAAAAGTATCTTAATTAGCCTGTCTGTCGGTTGACAAAGAATAAGCAATGGTCTATAATAATAGATGCTGGCTGAGGGGGTTACCCCTCATACTTTTGTACAAAAGGGGATCTATAACATGATATTTGAAAACATTAAAAAGCTTGTAACATATGGTCTGGAAAGCGGACTTATTGAGGAGAGCGACAGAGTTTATACTACAAACAGGCTTCTTGAAGCCCTTGACCTTGAGGAATATGACGAGCCAGCGGAGGAGTTTTCTGACGTTGATCTTGAAAGCACTCTCAAAGAGCTTCTCGATTACGCTGTGGAAAAGGGCCTTACAGAAAATTCTATTGTATACAGAGATCTTTTCGACACAAAACTCATGGGGCTTCTTACTCCAAGACCGTCAGAGGTAGACACAAAGTTCTGGGGACTTTACAACCACCAGTCTGCAAAGGTCGCAACTGACTATTTCTACAAGCTTTCGCAGGACACGGACTACATAAGAAGATACAGAGTAAAGAAGGATATGCGCTGGATAGCTCCAACTGAGTACGGCGACCTTGATATAACTATCAATCTTTCCAAGCCTGAAAAAGACCCGAAAGCCATTGCGGCGGCAAAGCTTGCAAAGCAGTCGGGATATCCTAAGTGCCTGCTGTGCTATGAGAACGTGGGATATGCAGGACGAGTGAACTCCCCTGCAAGACAGAACCACCGTGTTATATCCCTTAAAATAAACGGCACAGACTGGGGACTTCAGTATTCCCCATATGTTTATTACAACGAGCATTGTATCCTTTTCAATAAGAAGCATACTCCTATGGTAATAGACCGTTCGGCATTTGAGAAGCTTTTTGACTTTGTTAGACAGTTCCCGCACTATTTCATAGGTTCAAACGCTGACATGCCTATCGTTGGCGGATCTATCCTTTCGCACGAACATTTTCAGGGCGGTCATTATACTTTTGCAATGGCGAAAGCACCTGTTGAAGAAAAGATAGTTTTCGAGGGCTTTGAGAACGTTGACGCAGGTATCGTTAAATGGCCTATGTCCGTTATCAGAATAAACAGCGAGGACAAAAACGCTCTTGTTGACCTTGCTGACAAGATACTCAAAGCTTGGAGAGGCTACACCGACGAAGAAGCGTTCATTTACGCTGAAACTGAAGGCGAGCCGCACAACACTATCACCCCTATCGCAAGAATGAGAAACGGCAGATATGAGCTTGACCTTGTGCTTAGAAACAACATCACAACCGAGGAATATCCTCTTGGCGTTTATCACCCGCATCAGGAGCTTCATCATATAAAGAAAGAGAATATCGGTCTTATCGAAGTAATGGGTCTTGCAGTGCTTCCGTCAAGACTTAAGGGCGAAATGGAGAAGCTTGCGCAGGTTCTGGTCACAGAGGGAACAGAGGGTGTACGCCGTGACAAGCTGATAGAAAAGCACGCTGATTGGGCTGAGGAGATATCAAAGAAAAACAATATAACAGCCGAGAACGTTCACGAAGTCTTGCAGAAAGAAATAGGCATCGTGTTCGCAAAGGTGCTTGAACATGCAGGCGTTTATAAAAGAAACAAAGACGGAAAAGCTGCATTTGAAAGATTTATAGACTATGTGAACAACAAGTAATAAAGAAAGAGGTGAACGCCCGTATCTCGCAGGAGAGATCCTGCAAGGGTGCGGGCATTTTTATGCTCAGATTTACAAGACGGCATATAAAGGAAACAGCAATAATTCTGGCAATAGTCATTTTTATAGGTACACTGTGGTTTTTAGGCTACAAAAGGCATATAAGAGATACGATCAATCAGGCTTATGACGTTACGCCTATATCCGCCATACAGTTACAGCTTGCTTCGTCATCAAAGGCTGATAAGCTTATGATAGTGGCTCACCCTGATGACGAAGTGCTTTGGGGCGGAGGACATCTTTATGATAAAGGCTATCTTGTTGTGTGTGTAACAAACGGAAGAAATAAGGTGCGTTCTCAGGAGTTCAAGGACGTGGTGACTGCCTCGGGCAACGAGTGTATAATGCTTGAATATCCTGATAAAGTCAGGGGCAAGCGTGACGATTGGGCGCTTGTTAAGGACGGTATCGAATCTGACCTTGAAAAGATAATGACCTGCAAGGATTGGAAGCTTATAGCTGTGCATAATCAAAAAGGCGAATATGGTCATATCCACCATGTAAACGTGCATAATTACGTCACTGAGATATACGATAAAAACGATATCCAGTGCGACCTTTACTGCTTTGGCAAGTATTACAAGGCTAGCCGTATGAAAGTGGTGGGCAACACTTTGCCAAAGATATCAAAAGAGAGATACGAGTTCAAGAAAAAGCTTGCGGATATGTATACCTCTCAGGAGAAAACTGTAGACAAGCTGTGGCATATGGCTTATTATGAGGATTGGACGCTGTATAAACGCTACAGCGAACACCCTGAAATGAAAAAACAAACTGCAACTGCGCTGGGAGTGGCTGTGAATGAAGCTCAGTAAGAAAAATATAATACATCTGTGTATGCTTACAGGGATATATCTTCTGTTTGTCCTTGCGCTCACAAGGTTTAAATACGCCTATGGCTCTGAGCTTGATTGGGGCGGACAGCACTATGCTATCCCTGATTATTTCAGAAAGCTCTTTTACAAAACAGGGGACTTTTTTCCCTCCTTTGCCCCGAACATAGGTTGTGGTGAGAACATCTATAATCTGTCATATTATGGGCTTTATTCGCCTATAATACTTTTTTCTTATCTTCTGCCCTTTGTGAAAATGTCCACCTATATACAGATAGTATCCATAATAGGCATTATAGCAAGCCTGTGGATATTCTATATATGGATGCGGCAGAAATTCACAGACAACACAGCGTTTGCACTGAGCTTTGTTTTTCTCTTTTCAGCGCCCCTTATCTTCCACAGTCACAGGCACATAATGTTCGTAAATTATATGCCGTTCCTGCTTTTAGGTTTTATGGCTATCGAGGATTATTTTGAGGGCAAGAGAAAATACATGGTGACGCTTTGGGCATTTTTGATGCTCATGACAAGCTATTTCTTTGCAGTGTCGGGTCTTGCGGCAATGGCAGTGTATGGCGTTTACCGCTGGCTGAAAATAAATGAAAAGCCAACTTTCAAGAAATTCTGCAAAGACGGAACAGCATTCGCTTTCAGGCTTATCCTGGCAGTGATAATGGCGTGTGTGCTTATCCTGCCGACACTGCACTGTATGCTCTCAGGCAGAGAGGCAGGCAACAGCCATGTTGATCTCAAGTCGTTCATACCAGGTGTAAACTTGAAATTCCTGCTCTATTATCACTACTCAATGGGGCTTTGCCTTTTCACAGTGCTTAGCATAATATCGGCGGTGTTCTCAAAACAACGCTATAGAAGATTTCTCGGGATCGTTATGATGGTAATAGCCACCTGCCCTATAATAGTCTATATGTTAAACGGCACACTGTATGTTGACCCGAAAGTTCTTATACCTTTCCTTCCTCTTGGTATGCTCCTTTTCGGACACACCTATTTTGATATAATAAGAGGAAAGCTAAAGCTTAAACCACTTGCAGTGATAACCCTTTTAGTTGCATTGGCAGGAGTTTTCTGGTTCAAGACCACCAAAAAAGTGGAGTTTTATATTATCCTTGACTTTGTTGTGCTTATGTCGAGCCTGTTTGTATACAGACGTTGCAAAAAAGAGTTAATACTTAATATAGGAATGTCCCTTTGCCTCGTGGTATCCACAGTATATGCAAACTTTGCAGACGAACTTGTGCCTTTAAGAGAGCTTGAATATGATAACAGCAGTGATATGAATACACTTGCAGATTATGTCGGCTCGCAAGAGGAGATATCGAGGACTTCAAACTGCGTTGATGAAGTGAACACAGTGAACATGATATATAATGCAGATTATTACACCATGTCAATATATTCCTCACTGCACAATAAAGATTACAACAAATTTTATTACAGCGAGATATACAACGAAAATTCATACCGCAACACTTCCCTGACCACTCAGACACGAAGCCTTATTGCTGATATGTATTTTTCAAACAGATATCTTATCACTGACGACCCAGTAAAGGCAGTGTCAGGCTACAAGAAGATAAAAGAGAGCGGAAGCCTTTCACTTTATGAAAACAATGACGTTCTGCCTTTCGGATATGCTACCAATGCTCTTATCGGCAGAAAAGAATATAATTCCCTGAATTATCCTTACTCAGTGGAAGCTCTTTTCAATAATATAATAGTTGAGGATAAGACGGAAAAGTCATTTTCATCTGATATCAAAAAGGTACGCTCCATCAACTTTACAGAGTGCGACCAGATAAAGCGTGAATGGGGAAAATACACCATTGACGCTAAAAAGCCTTTCACTCAGGAGATAACGCTTCCCGAAACGCTCACAAACAACGAGATAATGTTTGTATCTTTCAATGTGAACAACGATATAAAGGGTGGCAGAAAGGACGCTTGGGTGTCCATAAACGGCAATAAAAACAAGCTCACTGCACCTGATTGGAAGTATTACAATAATAACAGACGTTTTGAATATGTCATAACCACAGGTCAGGACTATAGTGCAGACAGCGTTAAGGTGAATTTCTCTGACGGCAAGTATGAGATAACCAACGTTCGCTGTTATGTCATCGACAAAGACAGCCTTGTGCGTGACGTTGACCCGTTCATGATAGACAAGAAGACCTCTCACGGAGATGTGATAAACGGCACTATAGACGTTAAAAATGACGGCTATTTCACCATTTCCATTCCGTACACCGACGGCTTCACCGCCGAGATCGACGGCAAAGAGGTACAGTGTGAAAAGACCGACACTGCATTCCTTGGCTTCAAGATACCAAAGGGCAGCCACAGCATAAAGATAACCTTTACCGCACCGTTGCTCCACAAGGGCATAGTTCTCTCAGGGGCAGGCTTGCTCATATTCATAGCAAGCGTTATTATTGACAGAAGAAAATCAAAAGCTTCAAAGTAGAAAAAATAAAAGCGACAGAAATCTGGATCTGTCGCTTTTTTTGTCGTATGTTTAGGTTTGTCTATTCACTTATTACATAAAATATGATAAAATAACAGAGTGATTGTGTGACTTTTGTCAAAGGTTCTGTCTGAAACCCTCACCAATGGTAACATTTTCGTATGCAAGTTCACGCATTTTCAGCATTACGTCATGTGGAGTTTCTCTCATTCCGCCCGTTGCCCAATCTATTATTATTCCGCAATAGCCATGAGAATAAAAATCGGCAAAGAACTTCGCCTTATCGGAACGCTTTCTGGTTATAGCAACAGCGTGATAGAAAAATCTGATGAACAGCTTGTGCATACTTCTGAAAAGATAATGCTCGAATATCTTTTCGTTGCTTTTTAGCGTGTTTGAGTAAAAGCGCTTGTCTTTGAGCATATTTACGAGAAATCCTTCAAGACGCTCATACCAGTTGTCGTAGTTTACGCCTTTGGTGATGTCAGCGAAAAGCTCGTGAAGATAGATATAGCTCAAAAGCTCATATTTATCCTGAAAATGGTAATAAAAAGACTGGCGGTTAAGACCGCACTCACCTGTTATATCGGATATGGATATTTTATCAAAGGGTTTTTGCTCGCAGAGTTTTTTCAGTGAATCACACAAAGCACTTTTGGTTATCGCAGAGCTTGACATTTAACTACATTCCTTTCAGATTCATAACGACAAAAGGTCTTTTTTGAGAAAAAATCAGACTAAGCTGAATTAATGTCAAAAAAGCAGACAATTCGCGCTAACTTTCATTATATCATAAATTTATGAAATTTCAATAACTTTTTATAAATATTTTATCATTATCATATTTTTCACAGGGGGAAACGGCATGAAAAACAATATCATCACAGAATTTATAAATGGTCAAAGCTGTAGAGCGTATGAAGCCCTGGGGGCAGTAAAAATAGAGAACGGCATAAGATTTTCCACCTATGCGCCCCATGCAAGGAAGGTAGAGCTTTGCCTGAATGGAGATATTATCCCTATGGAATGTGATGAACGTGGGGTATGGAGCGTTGAACGCCCTGCAAAAGAGGGTGACATTTATCAGTATGTTATCACAACGCCTACTCTTGAAAAGCACTACCGCTCAGACCCTTTTGCGGTGTACAGCGAGGTAAGACCGAAAAATGCGTCTGTGGTGTATGATATCGACAGCTATAGCTGGAATGACCAAGAATGGCTCTCAAAGCGTGACAAATGCTATGAAAAGCCTATGAACATATATGAGGTGCATTTCGGCTCGTGGCGCATAAAAGAGGGAAAAGAAGAAACCGACCGATTTTACACCTATGAAGAAATGATAGACCTGCTCATACCTTATGTAAAGGAAATGGGCTATACCCATATCGAGCTTCTGCCACTGACGGAATATCCTTATGACGGCTCATGGGGCTATCAGGTGTCGGGATATTTCTCCGCAACCAGCCGTTACGGCGACCCTAGAGGGCTTATGAAGTTCATAGACGCTTGTCATGCGGAAAATATCGGCATTATTCTGGACTTTGTACCCGTACATTTTGTCCGTGATTTCTATGCCCTGCACATCTATGACGGAAGCTTCCTCTTTGAAAGCGACAATGAGTATGACAGATACTCCGAGTGGGGTACTGCCCTATTTGACTACACAAAGCCTCATGTGCTTAGCTTTGTAAAATCCTCAGTTAATTTCTGGATAGAAAAATATCATGTTGACGGATTGAGATATGACGCAGTTGCAAACCTTATCTATCGTCACGGCCACACTGATGACGCCGTGAATGACAGCGGTATATGGTTCTTGAAGAACACTAATTACGCCATTCAGAAAATGCACCCTGACGTTATGCTTTTCGCAGAAGATTCCACAAACTACACAAAGGTAACTGCCCCTGTTGAGTTCGGCGGTCTTGGCTTTGACTATAAATGGGATCTGGGCTTCATGAACGATACCATCAATTATATAAAGACTCCGCCTTTTGAACGCAGAAATCATCACAATAAAATGACTTTCTCCATGAGTTATTTCTATAATGACCTTTTCATTCTTCCGTATTCCCACGACGAGGTAGTTCACGGCAAGAAAACCATGGTGGATAAGGTGTTCGGCAGTCAGCAGGAGCAGTTTGCTACCATAAGAGCACTGTATACTTTCCAGTTCACTCACCCTGGCAAGAAACTCAACTTCATGGGCAACGAGCTTGGCGAATATCTTGAATGGCGTGATGAAAAAGAGCTTGGCTGGAATTTGCTCACATATCCTATACACGATTCATTACACGAGTATGTGAAAGCACTCCACAAGCTTTATCTCGAACAGCCTGCACTGTATAAGTCCGACTATAATTCCACATCTTTCCGCTGGATAGACGCAGACAACAAAAATCAGTGCATTTATGCCTACCGCAGAAGCGACCCTTCCGGCAAGACGCTTTATATGGTGTTCAATTTTTCCGGAAGCTATCAGAACTATAGCCTGAAGGTTGAGCAAAACGGAGCCTACAAAGAGCTTCTCAACTCTGACCGTGATATTTATAGTGGTTCAAACTGCATAAACAGCGGTCTTTATACCACAAACTATAAGCTGCCACTCAGACTCGCACCTCTCAGCAGCGTTATAATTACCACAGAATGAGAAAAAAATATTAAAAATCATAAAATACTATTGCAAAATGGCGAAATATGCGTTATAATATGAGTGTATGTAATATACAACATTTACACCAAAATCATTTGAGAGGAGTTATGTAAATAATGGTTTATTCTCACGAAGTTGAAACAATGTGCCCTATCGCTCAGGGCGTTGCTCACGGTGCAGCTCCAATTCCAGAAGAAGCAAAGTGGGTAAAAGCTAAGGAAATCAAGGATATCTCAGGCTTTACACACGGTATCGGCTGGTGTGCTCCACAGCAGGGCTGCTGCAAGCTGACACTTAACGTAAAAGAGGGCGTTATCCAGGAATGTCTCGTTGAAACTATCGGTTGCTCAGGTATGACACATTCTGCTGCTATGGCATCAGAGATCCTTCCAGGCAGAACAGTTCTCGAGGCTCTTAACACAGACCTCGTTTGCGACGCTATCAACACAGCTATGAGAGAGCTTTTCCTCCAGATCGTTTACGGTCGTTCACAGAGTGCATTCTCTGAGGGCGGTCTTGTAGTAGGCGCTGGTCTTGAGGACCTTGGTAAGGGACTTCGTTCACAGGTAGGTACTATGTATGGTACACTTGCAAAGGGTCCTAGATACCTTGAAATGACAGACGGCTATGTTACAGGTCTTGCACTTAACGAAGATGACGAGATCATCGGCTACAAGTTTGTAAACTTCGGCAAGATGATGGACTTCATCAAGGCTGGCGACGATGCTAACACTGCTTTTGAGAAAGCACAGGGTCAGTACGGCAGAGTAGCTGACGCTGTTAAGATCGTTGACCCAAGAAAAGAATAAGGAGGATTTGTTACAATGGCTTTATTTGAATCATATGAGAGAAGAGAAAAGCAGATCCTTGCTGTTATCAATCAGTACGGTATCAACACTATCGAAGAGTGTGCTGACGTATGCAAGGCTAAGGGTCTTGACATTTATAAGCTCGTTGAGGGCATTCAGCCTATCTGCTTTGAGAACGCTAAGTGGGCTTACACAGTAGGCTGCGCTATCGCTATCAAGAAGGGCTGCACAAGAGCTGCTGACGCTGCTGCTGCTATCGGCGAGGGACTTCAGGCTTTCTGTATCCCTGGCTCTGTAGCTGACCAGAGAAAGGTTGGTCTTGGTCACGGTAACCTCGGCAAGATGCTTCTTGAAGAGGATACAGAGTGCTTCGCATTCCTCGCAGGCCACGAATCATTCGCTGCCGCTGAGGGTGCTATCGGTATCGCTGAGAAGGCTAACAAGGTTAGAACAAAGCCTCTGAGAGTTATTCTTAACGGTCTTGGCAAGGACGCTGCACAGATCATCGCTAGAATCAACGGCTTCACATATGTTGAAACAGAAATGGATTACTACACAGGCGAAGTTAAGGAAGTATTCCGCAAGGCATACTCTGACGGTCTGAGAGCTAAGGTAAACTGCTACGGTGCTAACGATGTTACCGAAGGCGTTGCTATCATGTGGAAGGAAAATGTTGACGTTTCTATCACAGGTAACTCAACAAACCCAACAAGATTCCAGCACCCAGTTGCAGGTACATACAAGAAGGAAAGACTTGAGAAGGGCAAGAAATACTTCTCAGTAGCTTCAGGCGGAGGAACAGGTAGAACTCTGCACCCAGATAACATGGCTGCTGGTCCTGCTTCTTATGGTATGACAGATACAATGGGAAGAATGCACAGCGACGCTCAGTTTGCTGGTTCTTCTTCAGTTCCTGCACACGTTGAGATGATGGGTCTTATCGGCATGGGCAACAACCCAATGGTTGGTGCTACAGTTGCTTGCGCAGTTGCAGTTGAAGAATCGTGGAAACGATAATCACAGGCTTGTTACCCGCATCGCAAAAGCAAGGATAAATAATGGTTTATCTATAACTGAAATATGTAAACTAACAGGATTGAGTTATGATAATTACATCAAGTATGAACGTGACGAAGTAAAGGATCAATATAAAAACTTTGATACTTTGAAAAAAATATCTGATGTACTAAACATAAATCTTATGAATGATTATTTGTCCTTTAAAACACACTCAAAGGAAAAAGTTTGCTCCTATATGGAATTGCACAATCTATCTATACGCAAATTGGCTAAGATATGCAATGTTAGTATTACAACAATAAAAAACTGGCGTAATGGAAAGTGTTCTCCCTCCTATGAGATGTGGCAGAGAATATTTAAACAATAGACTTTACAATTTGTAAAAAAATGAAAGCAGGGTATTATTTTAATGCCCTGCTTTTTGTTTCATTTTTTCTATTTTTAGCAAAAAAATAAGGGTATGCCACAACGGACACACCCTTATTTTCTGCATTTGCAACCAATTATTAGGTCGTACCAAATACAAATATGTTTCAACTCACTAGCTGTAGCAATACTACAACTGACATATATAATATAGCATAAAAAAATCTATTTGTCAAGACGTTACAAACTTTTTTTATAATTTTAACTAGCTATAAATTTGGCAATCATTTTACTGCAATGTAAATAAAAAAGGTGTATTCATAAAGAACACACCTTTTTCTTGCAACTTAATTAGTTACACATAGAATACAAATATATTTCAACTCACAAGCTATGGCATCGCCATAACTGACATTTATACTATATCAGACTTGTAGTGGTTTGTCAACACGTTTTACTATGTTTTGTATCATTGCACAAATTTGGCTTGTCATTTTTGCTGTTTTGTACATATAAATTTTATAAGACTTTTATAAGACTTTCATAAAACTCTGTCTTATAATTTTCTAATAAAATCCTTGTAATTTTTTAATAAAATCTTTATTTCATAGAAACTATTCTTCCACTATCTCGTTAGCCCTTAACAATATTTTCTTTTTAACCTTTTCGCTTTAGGTAATATTATTATATCTAATTATTTATATTTCGTCAAGCGTAAAAAAATAGGGTACTAGAAATTAATCTAGCACCCTAAAATTATTTCTGAACCAATGTCAGAAGTGGGTAAATGCCAAACTCAGCATTGGCTGGTCTTGCGTGAATTGTTCTTTTATCAATATTATAATATCCGTAATAATTCATACCCGAATATGACGATAGCCACATTCCAGAGGTAGTGTCATAACCCAAACCTGTTAAAGCCGTAGTAATTGGCTTATTAGCAAAGTATGGCAACTGTGACTCCATGCCTGAATTATCATAGCAACCTGAAGTAACATAATGTCCGAAAATCTCAGGCTCACTCGGTAATCTAAGCGAATAGGAGGTATAGCTATCACTATAGCCATAGTTTTCCACACTTCTTCCACCACCATTGACATAAGTGTAACTTGTGGCTGATTTGTTAATCATAAGTGGTAATGGGTCTGAAAACTCAGCAAGATTATTTCCAAAAATATTTTTAAAATGTGCAGTATAAACAGGCATAACCTTTTGCTGAATGAATGTTTGAGAGTATGCGTGAACATCACCTAAGCCTGTAGCGTTATCAATAGCATTTGTTCCTATTGGTGAGCCAAAGGGCATAAACGTATATGACCGTTTTCCACTTGAGGCTTTTGTAGTTCTAAGAAAATCCACAGCTACACATACAAAATAAGTATCATACTCTACCGTTTTTGTACTTTCTTCACCATCAACGATACAAGGAACATTTTCAATAGTTCCTTTTATTTTCAGTTCTGTACCAAGACCTAATTCGGAAATATTGCCACGATTTATTTGACCGAGAAGCCCATTTATATTATCTGGATCATTGCAATTCCATGTGCCACCTGCGATATGAGCATTACGATTTAATTTCTCCATGCGAACACAACTTCCACTCAGAATAGATATTTCATCTGTGTTTCTTTTAACCGAGGTAGTCAAATTTTCTATTTGGCTTGTAATATCTGCCGTACCGTCATTGTTCATAAGCTCCGTTTGGTTTGCTAGTGAACTAAGCTTGTTATCAGTTTTGTTATATATGCTTACGCTCATTTAGTCTTTCCACCACCCTCGTTGTCCTCGCTTTCATACTTTTCCCCAGTGATTTTCTCGTACTGTTCAGGGGTTATCTTCCCCCTGTCGGCAAAATCCTTGACCTGCTCAGCCGTGTACAGCCCTAAATCATACAACCTCTTGACTTTTCTATACATTGTCGTCACTCTCCTCGATTAGTGTGTCGGTCATCAGCGCAGTATATAGCACCTGCGCTTCTAGCTCGTCAACTTTTGTGGCTTTCTTCGGCTGAAAATCTTCGGTGGATAGCCCTAGCTTCTCAGCCATTTTCTTTTGCAAATCTGTCATGTTGTACCTCCTACTTCACTCAGTTTCACGATATACTCTTCCTCTGACGGCACTGGTATGCGATAGCTGTCGCCATTGCTGTTTTTGAATGTCACTGAACCACCTGCTTCGACTGTTAGATTTCGCAGAAAATCGTCGTCAATTAGGGTTGAAATGTCGGTGATTATAGGTGTATCTAACGCCTTGATTTCCGTTCCGTCAATAGCGTTATTCTGCGTATAGGTCTTAGCCTCATAGTCTACCGCATTCCCCTCAACGCCGTAGCCAGGCAGTGCCCTAATGGCTTCTGGGATTGGATACTCGTTGCGGTGGAAGGGGGCATAGGCTGTGGGGGTGTCGCCTAGTTCGATTTGGATATCTCGTACTATCACATCTCCACGACCTTGTCCGAATGACATCGCTAATGTATCATTTTGTGTTTTTGGTGTTACTGCCAATTTTGCGATACCAGTAGTATTCGCCAAAACTCGCTCGCCTTTTTCGTAGGAACTTTCAATTCGAGTGCCGTTTATTCTAGCTAACCAAAAAAAGCTAGTTGGTTGAGATGAAACAGTAGCCTTAAGAGTGGCAATGAGTGTTTTACCTATATAGTTTCCGATAGGAATGTTTATTCCGGCGAAGTCACTTGAATTATTCAAATAACTGCCATCAGACTGTTTATATGCTGCGTAATAGTCATCTGCATTTAGCAAATTTTTTCCCTGCTCCACAACGCTCTCTGTATCGGCAGTTATAATCTCGCCAGCGTTATACTGGTAATAGTTATTAGGGAACATGGCTTCAAATTCTTCCACGCTTGTGGGTTCGTTACCTATACCAAACATTTGGGTTAAATCAAAAATTTCATAATTACTGAACGGCGATGTGTCTAATTTCTGGTTACCATCAGAATCAGTCACAAGGCGAAATACTCCGAAATCACCGCCATCGCTATGTTCACCTAATGGGCTAGTAATCCATGATATTTTTCCACTACCAGCAGTTATATCCTTAACTATCTGCCTATTAGTCCCTGCCGTATATTTAGCCGCTCTGAAATATAAATATACCTTTGTATTTTCTGAAACGCTATAGTCTACTCGAAGTAAATAGTTATGCGATTTAAAAATCGATTTGCAGTTAAGTGTGCTTCCGCCAACATAGCCAAATTTTTTATACAACTGATTCCAAACAATCGACCTACCACCAATGTTTTTCACCGACATCAGCTTACCGCCTGTAGGCACAGTTTTTTGATATGCTGTTTCACTGTCTGTTTCAAACTGGTGAGTGATACCCTGTCCTATGTCATACAGAGCATCTACCCTACGTTTCATTTCCTTATCTGTTAATTTTATACTAGCTATATTCGCTGTATTCTCGGCAATCTTTGCAACTGCTGTAACATAGTCTTCAGGTAAACTATCAGCTACAGACTGTGCTGTCTGTGCAGCAGTTTCAGCGGCTTTGCGGTCTGTGGCGACCTGGGCGGCTATCTTTTCCATTTCCGCTTTATCGTATAAAATCACCGTTTTATCATCAGTGATATATACGATTGTTCCGTCTTTTATAGTGGATTTATCAACGGCTTCCCACTCGGCTTTTGTGCCAATCCACTTTTCGCTTTCAACCTTATTACCTAATTCAGTGACAGACTTTTTAGCATTAGCCGCCATACCTCTGGCAATAATATCTGTAGCCATAAATCCACCTCCTTAATATGTTATAGTTCCCCAAATTTTGTTTACACCCTTAACGTTTTTAACAGTTACACTATAGTAACCACTCACATCTCCTGCATAAACATTTTCTGTTGTAATCGTATCAACTGTTGAGAAGTCACTTAAATCAACCATCATAAGCACTTCCTCTGCACCATTCTGAGTCAGTTTTCCTACAACCTGAAAACTGCCAGTTCCCGAAGCCTGTACTTTGAAATCAGCACCAATGCCAACTTTCAGCTCAAAAGCTTTTCCATTTTCGTACAGGTTTCCGTTTGTAGCACAATACGCCATAAATCATCTTCCTTTCGTATAAATAAAATATAACAAGGGCGAAGCTGTGTTACCTCGCCCTTTAAAAACAAAAACAATTAGTATTACTTAATAGCACTTGCAAGCTTCTTGATAAACTTCTCACCTGCAACACTATTCTGCTTATAACCCCACTTTTTCAGCAGAGCATTAACAGCCTTTTCAGTACCCTCGCCAAATATACTATTTTCGTCAAGTGTGACGTTGTGAAGTTTTCTTGCCTTGGCTATGATGAGCATTTCTTTTAGAGCAAGAACACCACTGGTCTTATCACCCTTTTTATAACCAGACTTTTCGAGTATCGAAAGTTCATTGTTTTTTTGCTTTTTAAAACCATTAAGACCCTTTTTCTTTATAATTGCGGTAAAATCTTTATAGGCATAATTGCAATCACAGTTTCCATTTACACCTGAAACCGAGCCTTTACTTGTGTACTGCCACATACCATAGCTACCACCGTATGAAGGCTTTGACTTGTCAAATTCAGCAAGCCATACACAATATTTGTTTTTACAATCACTAGGAACTTTACTGTTAAGAAAAGCAGCATAGCTATAAAGCATTACATAATAATTTTTCTTTTCACAATAACCGCAAAAAGCATTAATTATACTACCTATAGTAGAAGCCGATAAATCGCACTGTGTACTATCTTCTATATCAAAAGCAATAGGCATTTCAAAAGTTTTACCCTTGATTGCTTCAAGAAACACCTTGGCTTCTAATTCGGCATCTGCTGATGTTAGAGCATATGAATACCAATAAGCACCAACTTTAAGTCCTGCTGATTTTGCCTTTTTGTAATTGGTTTCAAAACATTCGTCTTTCTGACCGATACATTTGCCGTAGCCTGCGTTTATCATAACAAAGTCATATCCTGCCCTTTTTACTTTGTTAAAATCTACATTAGTACCCTGCCAATGAGAAACATCTATACCTTTTATTGTTGTTGCCATAAAAATTACTTCCTTTCCAATTAATCTTCCTTTACAGGCAGTTTATTTAATTCGTCTACACAGTTATGTACAAAACTATTGCCACCAATAGATGAATAGCTTTCGTATAGTCTTGCAAGATTTTCTTTTTCGTATAGTGAAATACTATTTTCTTTCATTCTTGAATTATAAATCGCTAAAATAGAATTTCTCAACGTAGCCTGCAAAGCCAAACTTTGTTTTTGTAACTCAGTTTCCATGCTTTGGTTCTGTTCTACCTGTCTTTCCACTAATGCTGTTAATTTATCTATTTTTTTATTTAGATTATCTTTGCCACTTGTTTTTGAAATCCACTCTACAAATCTATTCCTGATTGGTTTAACAATAATTGTTATCAGTGCCAAAATGGTTGTAATACTTCCACAGTAGGTAGCAATTTCCTTAACCGTGCTCATAATTACTCACCGCCATTCTTAACCTCGTCAATAAAATCTGTGAGTGATTTATAATTCATATCCTTAACAGCACTTTCAAGCAAGATGACAAGCTCTACATCGGAAATCTTAATACCCTTTTCTTCAAGCAGGGCAAGCATGGTTTCTTTAGCCTTTTCAAGCTTTTCTGTGCCGTGAACGTCTTTATAAATCTGTTCTATGTACTTAACCGTTGTAGCCGCCACATCTTTCTTAATGCTGTCATTTGCGATTTTTGTATACTTCGATTTTACAAAACCGACAATAGCCGTCATAACCGCTGTTAAAATTACAGGCAAATACTCTGTAATCATCTGAGTAATAATCTCTTTCATAACTTTTCCTCCAATAATAAAAGAGGGTTGTTAGCCCTCTTTCTATTTAAGTATTATTTTTATATGTGTTTCATCAATGCGTTTGATAACCCTATAGCCACTATCGGACTTGGTTGCCACGCCATTCACATTAGCCGTGCAACATCCGTTGACCTCGCACGTTCCGTCATCTTGAACTACCAACTGTCCTAACAAGCCAACTTTATCATATTCTTTTCTTGCGCCACGAGGAACATATTCAAGCGTATCGTTATAGTTTTCATTCACTATAGGATTGTGCGACTCGTCATAAATCAACCGTCCGTAAACGTCTGTTTTATACTTATCGTGCCAATCTAATTCGGCAGAGTTGCCAACGATAGATGGATTGGCTGATATAACTCCAAGGAGATAGTCGCCATGATTCGCAAGCTTGATTTTATCACCGTCAAGCGTAACAAACAAACCAATTCTATCTTGATTGTCAACATTGCCGTCAAGCCACTCAAAATATTCGGCATAGTCCGCACCAACAGTTTTGTATGCGCCGCCAGCATAAACATTGCCTGAAAAGTCCACTTGCATTGCAGAACTTTGATTTGCAACGCCAGAAGAAGGAGCATTGCCAATATTAAATAATATACCAGCCCCCTCAGAACTTGTACGATTTTGTTTTGCCCTATGACCTATAACAGCTTGATAATCTGCTGTAACATGGTTTTCTGAGCCTGCAACGAAACAATTATCATAATTGATAATTTCATTGTCATATCCAAACACGGCATTATATTTTGCCATTTGATCTTTGGTTTTGTCACCTTTAATGGTATTTAGCGTACCAACTACAATACTATCAGACACGCCTTCAAGTAAATTATTCATGCCGTTAATATATGTGTCACGAGAATTGGAAACAGTATTTTTTGCACCGCTACAATCAACCGCCACACTATATTCAGACGTATTCCACATACCACTGATGTGATTAGAAAATCCACCAACGCTAGTATTATTAAAGCCTGTTAAGGAATTTAAACTGCTATTTCCACGAGCATAGGGTAACATCTGTAACATACTGTTAGTTTTCATTTCTGAAAAATCAATATAATTATTGCTGTCATAACTATATTCGTAGCAGTGGTTTGCTTGACCTTCAACATGGTTATAATTGCCATGAGCAATATTTTCAAGACGAATAGTAATCTGTTCTGTTCCATCAGGGGCTATAGTATAAAAATAAGAACTGCCATAATAATTAAACTTTTCCGAAATGTGATGATGACCACTACTATCAACGTATTCAACAAATCGTCCTACACTAGAATTTTGACTTCCTAGAGGTATGGGTTTGCCATTCCTAATAGCAATGTAGCCAGCGTTTATACCGCCACCACGGAAATAGATCCACACACTGTCTCCCATGCTTAAAATCTCACCTGATTTATTCAGAAAAGATTTTTCAGCACCATTATACTCTAATAGCGAAACAATGGCTGTACAATTTGTAGAGTCGTAGCTTTTAACCGTTCCATAGGTGTAACCAAGTGTTTTTTTATTATCTTGACTTTCCTTAATCAGCTTATTCATTTTAGACATTCTGTACACCGCCTTTACGAATAATCGGCTAAAACCATTTTGCAGTTACCTACATATTTAACACCATTCATTGTGAATTTTACAACAGTTCCGTCAGCAGGAAACACACTGTCTTGTCCCATATAAACATAGAATATTCCGTCAGTTTTAGCAGCGTATTGTCCCTCAACTGTGCTATTCAATGGTATATTAAAATCAACTTGTGGTACAAGGTTCGTACCGCCATTGTGCAAACTTTGACTAAACATATTATACAAACTTGCCATTTTACTTCCTTGATGTCCTGAATTTGAAGTAGGGGTAAAGAAACCTGTTATCTCTGTATCATCGGACAGCTTTCTCATCTTTGCAATAGCCCCACCTAATACATAGTCATTATCTCCACTTTTAAACAAAATCAACATTCCCCGACTTGTAGTATACAACATGACACTATCAAACTTGCTATAGGTAAAGCTGACATAATCAGCATATGGTGACGTTTGGGAAGAGTCATATTCACCACACCCAGCCCAATAACGTGACTTTGCAGGGTCAAACATTATTCTAAAGTACGTTGTACCATCAATCCAAAATGTCAAAGTGTTATAATCGGTGGACTCACTATCAGGATAATTTGTTTCAATTTTACTCCAAGCCCACTTATCTTCAAAAAATGTTTTTAAATCTGCAAACACAGTTTCAGAAGAAGTTTGATTTGGAGTACAAGTATAAGTATTTATCATCAGTTATCACCATCCAATTCTGCATTACCGCTTATTCCAATAGCTCCACGAGCGTTAGTATTTGTTTCGTTCATATCAACATAATTGATATTATGTTCTATACAGTATTTTACAATAGGCAAACAATTTGCGTTTGTAGTATCTGTTATACCATTTCCATACGTGAAAATAGTTCCGACTTGTACATTATCAAGGGTACTAAAATCGGTCATAGTTAAATTATTATATTTCCCAGTTTCTGTGTTAAAAGAAGTATGGAGAATAATTTGACCTACGCTTTGACATTTGATTGAGTCGTTAGCTAAAATGCAACCATTTGGAATAGAAATGCTGTTTACAAAGGCAATCTGAATAGCATTGCTCATGATTTCCGTTGTACCATTTGTTACCACAATATCTGATTTACTCATTGGAACACGGCAGAGTTTATTCCCTTGGCAGAGGTTATTATCAACGACTTTAAAAGTAGTATTAGAACTATCCACAGTAAACTTGTTTAATTTAGGACAATTATTAAACCCTGTAAAGCTAGTCAAAGAAGCCCCAATAACAACCGTTGTTAATGCAGAACAATTGTTCACGCCCGATACAGACAAAGCCATATTTGGAATATAAAATGTTGTAATAGCATTACTATTTAAACCACCAATTTCTTTTACTTTTCCGTCACTCATGAATGACAAATTTTTCAATTTAGGGCAGTTATTAAATCCGTTTACTATTTCGCAAGAACTTTCAATTCTTAGAGTTGTCAGATTAGGCATATCGTTACAACCCTCAACGTCAACCACATAGCCTGTAGTCGCTGAAGTTAATGATGTTAAATTATTCATACAGTTCTCAGGTATAGTTTTTAAACTTGTACTATTTGTCATTGGCAATTTTGCCATATTAGACATATTGCAAAACGATCCGTTTTCAAGCGTGATACCATTGCTGTCGGTCACATTGCCATAAATTACAACATTAATCATATTACCACTATAGCCATTAAAAGCGTTTTTAGGTATTTTGGTAGTACAATTACCCGATTGAAAGTCCAAACTTAGATTTATGCTTGCTGATGTATTACTTGCAAAACCATCGGTGTCGTTAATGTTAGTAGATCGCCCAATTTGTATAGTTTGAAGTCCAGATAAATCTCCATCAATACCTTTGCCCATAAGATAAAATCTTCCCTGCACTGTTGCGGGATAAATAACTAAACTTGTTGTTTCTTTATTTACATACACTACACATTTATTTGTAGTTGCCGCTTTGATGTTTAAGTTTCCAACAACATGACTTCCTTTTAATATCTCGTTTTGTTTTATTTCTTCGATACCTGTTTGCCCATCAACTGAAACCATTGGTACGAAATTCAAGGTGTAAGGTAGTTCCAAACCATTAACAAATGTGCTATTAGCAAGAAACGATTCAGGGTGTGAAATATCACAGTATGCTATAGGAAATGTAATCTTGGTAAGCTTTTTACAACCTGACAGCACGCCCTTACTGGTCGAAATGTTTGCAAGATTAGCAGGGAAAACAAAGTCTGTCATATTCTCAAATCTGTTTCCCATAGGTGAAGTGAGGTAGGTAGCTTTTACTTTGGAACAATCTATCTTTGTAGTTGTTTCTTTATCAAAAGCATTGTCAAAGTTAGTTAAATCATCACTTTCAGACACAATAGTTGTATCGTGTGTACCCAAAGAATAATTCTTTTTAAATGTTGAAATTGCGTTTGTATTACGTCTGGCTACTTCGTTATCATCATAACGTATCAAACAACGTGACGGTGACATAGATTGAAATTCTACCGTACTATCTGCCGACAATGTATTGGTAACTGTAACTTCATTTCCTGTTATCCATTGAGCTATCAGTGTTGCGTTATTATTTGGTACAGTGTACACGTCACCATAATTGTATTTATTGCCTTGACTATCCGTCCATGCGAACAATTTATTCTCGTTATACATATCCCCACCTTGTAAAACAATTTGTTTATTAGGGGGTTGGCTGATACTCTTATAAGTGATAGTATTGCCGTCTTTGTCCTTGCCACCATTCGTATTATAAGATATTGTCACTGTATCACTTAAAGTTTCACAGTAAATCGAAATACAATCTGTATCAAATGGCAGCCATTGTAGATTAGTGGCTTCAATACTCATTTCAGTAGCCGATAAAGGCATTGTAATAGAATTTACGATAAATAACTGTTTGTCAAAATTATAATAATCATTACTAACCCTAACGGTATTATCAACATTCAGATGTGGAGTGATCGGCAGATTATAACTAATACCTGTACTCATACAAGTATGTTGTAATAACATATATTCGGCTTGTTGCCTACACTTTTCCTCTCCGCTTTCTTCACTTGTATCTCCTAGGGGTATATAATAAGTGCCACCATCTAAGCCCTTATAGCCAATAGCATTTATGTTTACAGGTGATTGTGGGTTTTCATTTTTAGCTGTGTACGAATAAATTTCACCACTTGTATTGTCTGTTGTAACTGTAATAATGTTTACACCGTCATAATTATAAGTATAATTAATATCCGTTTCTGTAATTTCGGTTTCACTCAATTCAAATTGTGGTGATAAATGACGATACCAAGAAGGTAAGTTATAGTTAAAAACTCTTTCCATTCTCAATCTGCCATTGACATCGTAATAGATGTTAGCACCATACATTTCGGCAATCTTGTCAAAAATCTCACCAAGATAACCACCCTCATCGATTACAATATCGTCATACAGAGTTACATTATAAAATATAGGGTCAATAATCGGCTCAACAGGGTCAAGAGGTATATTATTACCCAAATCAAGCATAAGCGTGTCCTTAATTAAAGTTGCAATATTCGTTCCTTTTTTAGAATTAGTTACACTAGCCTGATACTCAACAAGGCACATTCTAGCATTTAATGTTCCGTCAAGAAAACCATATTTATCAACACCCTCAACATTCAATCGTCTACCATTAGAGTTTGCTGACTTTGTAACAAAAACACCTTGCGGAAACCAATAAATATTCTCATCAACTTGCAAGCCGATGAAGATCTTGAATTTTCGATTGTACCAAAATGAGCTATCTTTTTGAGGTATATATTTACCGCTTCTATCAATAATAGATAAAGAGCAAGACCTACGGCAGCCTTGCTCTTTATTAATCGTTATTGAACCATCTGTAGAAGATAAGTCACTTGTTATTTCGCCAATAGCACCTTCATAGTGTGATAAAATTTCCATTTTGACATACATTTTTCGCATTGGTTTATGTAACTCGGCAAGATAAGCATTGTCTATTTTATTATAATAATCCATAATACTTTCCTACCTCCTATCTAATAATTATTACATCATTTATATCTTCAACTTCAATCCAATCATACTTAATATTAGTCAGCCCTAATACACTTGTGCTATCATAAATTCTAGTAGGGTTATCTGAGATATTTATAATCCAAACATCGCCCTTATGAGATTTTAACATAAAATCATTCTTGCCTTTAATAAATTTAGTCCATGCTTTTACTCTGTCAATATTATCGACTATTTGCCCATCAGGGCAATTAATTGTTAAAAGATCAGCAGAGAAAGAACCACTCTCATAATCTGTTACTGTTCTAGTTGTTTTTGGCTTAATACCTGTTCCTGTGTGTACCGCAAGACCAATATTTGATGTAATATCATTATCGGTCATACCTGTTATAAACTCCCAACACTCAGAAATAGCATAATACTTTTTGTTATATTTTGTACCCAAATCGGTTAAAGAGTATATAAACCAACCGTCCTTGTTTACCGATACTTGCTCTGATTTATATGGTTTGTAATCTCCGTAACAAACATAATATTCATAAGTCTGCTTATTGCCAACTGTTGTGTCAAAGAAGCTCTTTGTATTAGTAGTACCAAGAAAAACATAATCTTCTTCATTTACATTACGTCTAAAAATCTTTGCAGTACCACTAAGAGTTGTATTCCATGACAGCATTGCTATACGATTATTAATTATTAGACAATTAAAGTTGTTTACTAAATCACCTAACTCGTTGCCTTGGAACGATACTCTTTTGCTAAAATGATACATTTTATCGTCAAGTGTCATAATCTCACTAACAACACAATATGAATTTCCTGCTTGCATAACATAGAAATCATAGTTGAGTCTGAAATTATAAATTGCAGGACTCTCGCCAATTAATTTCTGTGTTTCACTATAAACAGTAAATTTTGCACCTTTTACAAACTGAGTATTTGCAGGGCAATAAATTATAGCCATTCCAGTAGCAGTATTGTAGTTAGAAATAAAACCATTAATACCCTCGGTAACATGACCCTCTGTTCCACTAGGCTCTACCTCTATAGTAATACACTTATTTACTATATTTTCACCTATGCTTTTACCAAGATTGACCTGAGTTGTGTCATTTGTACTGTCCTGAATAGTTCCGTCATAGACTGCATTTGAATTAATTATCTGATACAAATAATATTTATAATATTTCAAGCCGACATGATTAGGGTGAGTGTACGTTGTTTCACAATGTATTGGTTTAGTAGAATTGTTTTCATTTACTTCAGCCGTCACAATACAATCAGGGTCATTTCTGCATTTTACATAATGCGGTTTGTCTATAAAGTAATTAGTAAATATCCTAAATTCAGTGCCTCTTGCGGGGGCTGTTGTAAAACCAGACTTTAATCTTACGTTACCAGTTTCATAATCGTAGGTTTCTATCAGTCGTCTTTCTTCTCCAATCTCGATATAGGCGCCGCCGACTAAATACACTGAGCCGTCGGAACGCTCATAATAGTACGCGCTCTTGAGATTTGCAATTTCCTTGTTAATCATAAAACTTGATGTAGTACCCGAAGATTGGATTTTACCACGGCAGAAATACATATCATACAAACCAACACCATCTCCATGTTGAGTGTCGTCAGCTATGGTTGTAGGGTCTGTTTGAAAAAGAATGTATCGATATTGGTAATCATGACCGTTCTCTGCAATGTCATTAAAAACTAACTCATTAACACCAACTTTATCACCATTGTAAAAGATGTTTATGTCACCACCCTTTGGAAAATAAGAGTGATTAACCTCACCTGTTTTAAGGTTTGTGTACTCGCACAATGCCCAACGCATAGCCGAACCTGCTGTACAATTAAACTGATAACTGAAATGTGGCGCACGATCATATTCACCATTTGTGTCCTTATGCTTATCTATCTTTACAACCTCATCATCAGGAAATACCAATGTAGGAGTCATAATCATTTTTCTTCACCTGCTACTCAAAATATGGACAAATATATCCATATCGAGAAAATTCCTGCTTCAACCTATATGCTTTTGTCATAAGACTACTCACAAGTTCTTGTATAGTCCACAGGCGTAAATTCCCGTATAGCCTACGGTACATACCTACGTTAGCTTGTTTATGCTATCTTGTAGGTTTGACAATCTCGCAAATTAAGACTTGCATTATAATCTCTATCCTCTGTATAACCACATTCACAACAATGGTATGTTCTATCCGATAATTTCAAATCAGATTTGATACAACCACAATTATGACAAGTTTTGCTAGAAGGATAAAATCTATCAACGACTCTTAACTCAATCCCATATTCGTTACACTTAGCAAGTAGCTTTGTCCTAAATTCAAAGAACTTTTGCTGTGCGATTGATTTGGAGAGATGTCTATTCTTCATCATACCTGATATATTTAAATCCTCAATAGTAATCCACATTGGCTTGGTTTTCACCAATTCGGATATTACCTTATTGATATAATCTGTTCTTATATTGTCAAGTCTTTGATGAATTTTCTGTACTTTTAACTTTTGCTTTTGGATATTTTGTCGAGTAGCTACTCCTTTCATATTTTTATTAAGTTTCTTATAGCTTTCGTATTTCCTCGATAAGCTACGTTGCTCACGTCTAAGTTTCTTTTCAAGTTTCCTTATTTTAGAACTCTTGTTGTCATTCTTGTAAACTTTTCCGCTTGAACAAACGGCAAAATCTTTAAGACCTAAGTCTATTCCTATTCCAAAGTCATTTAAAACAGGCTTTTGATGTTCCTGCTCTTCGACTAAAACCGACACATAGTATCTTCCTGCTTTGCAAGACACTGCTCCGCTTTTGATAATATGTGTTTTGGGGTTTGTAGGAATATATCCTTTTTCTTTTAATCTTACCCAACCAAGGGTAGGAATCTTAATTCTATGTCTTCCACATTGAATAATTGTTTTAGCATTTGTTTTTACAAAATACATTTTTACATCTGATTTTGCTTTCTTCTTGAACTTTGGAAATCTTGATTTTCCTTTAAAAAAGTTCTTGAAAGCTCTCTCAGCGTTCATAATGCTTTGTTTAACAGACTTACTGCTAACCTCTTTTATCCAATGAAAGTCAGGATTGTTGAGAATGAATTCATTGTTAATCCATTTAGAAAAGTCCATTCCAGATACAAAACGTTTTTCAGTTTTATATATTTCTTGATTGTGAGCAAGATAAAAGTTGTAAACGTATCTGCATACTCCAATAGTGCGATTAATTGTTTGTTTCTGTTCGAACGTTGGGTTTATTTCTGTCTTGTAACTCTTTAGCAATTTCTTCATCTCCTTCGATTTGCTTTTTATACTTTTTTAAACCATATATACGACAGCTAAAAACGTGTATAATGGATATTAAATCATTAACTAATTCTTGCTCTGGTGATGCCTTTTCATTATTAACAACAATAATCTCAACACCATCAGATTTAAGAAAACGTTCAAACCATTCATATCCAAAACGTACAAATCTGTCTTTATGAGCAACAATAACAGTCTTTATTAATCCAAGCATACAATCTTCAATAAGTTTATTCCATTTCTTGCGATTGTAATTTAACCCACTACCTATATCTTCAAAGATTTCATCAACAATAATCCCTTTTGCATTAGCATATTGTTTTAAAAATTCGACTTGATTTTGTAAATCATCTTTTTGATTAGAAGTAGATACTCTTGTATATATGACCGTTTTGCCGTGTTTACTATTACCATCACCCATATAATCGACATATTGTTTGTGAGTATAATAACGCCTATCTGTTGGAGTGCGATATGCTTTAAGTTTGCCTTCTTTGTCCCAACGTTGCAAGGTTTTTACAGATACACCTATCATTTCAGCAAATTCTTGTGGTTTGTAATTACTCATATAAAAACTCCTTTATTGTTTCTTATAAGTACATTATACCACATTCGTCCACGTTTGTCAATATTTTATTGAATTTAAAATATTTCCAAAAGATAAGAGCCACTAAATAATTAATGGCTCTTTATTACTTTTGTGTTTATTTAATAATTTTTACCGACTATTCTATCCAAATCAGCCTGTTGCAGATAAGCGTTCATCTGCTCTAAGAATGTTGTGCCGTCTGTTGTATTGACAGTATCAATCTGGAATACGATAGTCTTATTGTTTGTATCATTTCTATTTTGAATGTTATTTGGTGTAGACATTTTTGTCCTTACCAAATCTGTTATACCATTGTAAATCTTATCTCCAATATAATTGACAAGATTATCTGTATTAGCCACAAGGTTGTATAGCTTTCTGCCTTGCTCTGAATTGAAGATAGTTTCAACTGCATTTGGCTTTCCGTGAAGTTGTGCAAGCCCTGTATAATCATCAATACCACCTGAACGATATGGCTTAATAATGTTGAACTTACTCTTTAAAGCATTAAGAATAGCTGTTAATGCACCCTTGTTCTTACCAAGCATAGGATTAGCCAATAGTTCTGATGAAACCATTTTGCCGTACAGTTCAGATTTTAACTGTTCTGCTTGTGCTTCATCAAGCCCTGTTCCAACAGTTTCACCGTCATATTGAACAAGATACAAACCATTCGATTTAGCACCCTCAACAGAAATATCAGAATAGTCAAGAGCTTCCCTAGCACGTTTTTTACAATCCTCTAAGAACTTAGTCCTACCTTCCATAGTCTGCATTTCTTTTTCAGAAACATCTGTCAACTGTTTTATGTAGTCTTTATTCTTATTCGTAATATCTGTAACATACTTTGATAAAGCTTCTTTTTCTTTCTTGTATGCCTCAATTTCTTTGCTTTTAGCCGTTATCTCTTTGTCAACGCTCTCAATTTCCTTTTCAACCTGATCTGAAAGTTGAGAACGATAAGATTGATATTTACTCGCAAAGTCATTAAGAATATTCGTGTCTTGTTGTGCTATCTTATCCGTCCAATTAACACCTAAAATATCTTTAGCAAGCTGTTCATTTTCTGTATCAGTAGAACTATTTATAAGGTCTTGCCACTGTTGTTTATACTTATCCCACAATGAAGTTTCCTTATCACGCTGCTTTTCAAGGTCAGATACACGTTTATCAGCACTAGCCTGTTCATATTCCTGCTGTGCCTTGTTTACTTCCTCGGTATTGGTTTCCAAATGCCAACCACTAGCTTCAGAATAAACATTTACCTTTTTCTTTTTAGCATTTTCAAGATTATTTAGCTTTTCCTGTAAGTCAATAGTATCTTGTTTTTCTTCATTAACAGCTTTAATGGCATCAATTTCAGCATTATATCTGTCCTCAATAGCTGATTTCTGCTCGTCAATATAAGACTCTACTGTGTTTGCAACAGTTTCGTACTGAGAAATAATATTGTCAAGTTGAGTTTTTTGTTCTGTAAGAATATTCTTTTGTTCTTCAAGAACATCTTTCTCGTCCTCAGCTTTATCTATAAGATCATCAAACGTTTCCTCATAAATTTTCTCAATATCGTCTACAGACAGTTTAACGTCGGAAATAGAAGAAGCTACCTCTCCAAGTTTTTCAAGACTTGAAATAAGACCTTCTACATTAGCCTTATCATTGCCATTCGGCAAACTGTTTGATAGTTCTTTTAATCTGTTTATTAATTCTTTAGGGTTTTGTCTTATCAGTTTCTTAACTTCTTCTGTCAGCTTTTCCGTGTTGCCTGAGAATTTAGCCAAGTCAGGATATGATTTAAACAATTCAACTAAATCACTATCCGAAATACTTCCGTCTTGCAGACTTGTTAAAGTGTCTTTAAGTGATTTTGCTTTATTCTGAACTTCGTCAATATCGTCCGTCCACTCAGAAATATCAAAAGTCTCTGTTGTTAATTTTGCAGGCAAAGTTTCAAAGAAAGTATTAACATAGTCAATTAAATCCTCATCACCATTAGCCAAGTTGATTAACTTATCTTTATATTTTTGAGTCAAATCATAAAGTCTATCAACATCATCAATATTTTTATTTGCTACAGCATGACTATAACTTTTAGTGGCTTTCTGTGCTTCATCAAACGCCTTGCTAAAAGCTTCACTTGTATTGTAATTTTCAAGCGTTTTCTGAATTTCATTATACTTGTCAACGGCATTGGAAAGCTTATTATATTCCTCTGTTGTGGTAGCAAGTTCTTTTTGCAAGTCAGCCAACCACTTGTTACGATTATCGTCTTTTGAAATATTAGCCCATTTCTCAGATAATTCATCATAAACTTTTTGCATAGTATCAACACGTTCTTGCATTGTGCCTGCAAAATACAACGTATCATGGTCGTAGCCACTCATACCAACGTTATTGTATTTTTTAAGTATTTCGGCTACTTCTTTGTAATCGCCCCAATCTCCGTAATCACGAGAACCGACCTTGTTTATGTCCGCATTACTGTTGTATTTTCCAAATAACGTATCGGGAACATACGCTTGACCTACTCTACCGCCATTAGAACCGAAAGAACTTCCCTCTTTTAACTTTTTTTGAGCCAAGGCGTAAGCCTCGGCAATACTCAGCTTCCTATCTTCATCATCAGGATCAGTAATATCTGACTCTTGATAAAGTTCGCTTTCAGCCTTTTCTTTTTTCCACTCTTTGATTTTCTTAATATTTTCAGACATTTTGCCATTAAGCAAGTCAAGGCTCTTAGCTTCATTGCCGTACTTATCAATTAAGTTGTCCTGAATAGTATTCAAATCGTCCTTAACAGTTGACAAGTCATCTGTTGTCGCAACCAAAGTTACATAACGATTTACTAATTCATTTACTGACTTGTTTTCTTCGTCTAATTTGTCAATAGAGTCAGAGAAACTACTTGTGAACTGAGCTAAACTTTCTTTTGCATTATCTGCACCATTGACAATATTATCAAAAAGTGTTATAATACCATCAAGCAAGAAAGACAATCCTAGTCCAAAAGCCATATTACCAATTGTTGATAATACTTTCATGCCAGCGGCAGCAAGCTTAGAAGAAGTTGCAACACCCTTTAAGGAAGCAGACAGTATTTCTTCTGATACCGCTGCACCATTAGCACTTCTAGCAACATTGAGAGTTGTTTCAGAACAACCCTTTAAAGCTATTGACTCGGCTTCGGCTACCGATTTACCCTGTGCTAAAAGGTTATTAAACTGACGAATATTCGCCACTTCATTAGCGGGAATTAGAGTTATTTTTTCGGAACTGCCCTTTTTCCAATCAGCAATAGTCTTTCCTAATATGCTGATATTTCTTTCCCCATTATCATCAATGATTGATTTAAAGACCTAACAATCATATTTTATAGTTTTGAAATAAAAGGAGGATAAACAATGGAAGAAAACAATATTACAATACAGCAAGAACAAGGGCATCTCCCACTTAAAATTGTCTTTGTTCTTATATTAACAGCACTTGGAATAATAATCTTTATTGTCAAAATAATTACAATTTGTTTAGATGATAACAAAGACTACAGCCAAGAAGCTTACACAGCAGCTAAATTCTATGTAAATAAACAGTTAAAAGCCCCTGCCACGGCAGATTATCCAATGTATGATAAAAACTTTATTACGCATCATAATGATAGCTACACCGTATCATCTTATGTGGATGCTGAAAATAGTTTTGGTGTTAAGGGCAGATTGTACTATACTGTCACTATGGAACGTGACGGCAAGGATTGGACTAACGTAAATGTTAATTTGAGAGAATAGATAGTGAATACGAGTGTATGAGTGTATGAGTATACACAAGTGTACAAATGGGCAAAAGTAAACAATGTGTGTTCATGTATAACAAAAGCTCCGAGAATATCGGAGCTTTATTTGCATTGTATTCTATTTATTTTTTTGACTTTAACGCTTTGTAGTTTATGCCAATTAAAACATATAGCCTCGCTTTAGGCGAGACTATATGAAACTACATTTGAACTAGACTATTTATTAGTCGCTTGTCTAGTAGCGACAAACATTTGAAGTGTTTGTGGAGAACTAAGGTCTTATTTTATGACTATTCATTTGCTGCGTTCAGTAACTCGTTGTCACCCTTGCCGTTTTCCATTTTAACCTGATCTGACTCAAGCAAAAACTGAACATAATTTTCAAGAATAATATCAATATCATCTTTATGTAGTTCACCAATTTTTCTTCGGAACTTACTGTTATCCAACGATACGGTTTTGGAAATTCGTGCTACAGACTCATGCTTTAATCCTGCCTCTTGCCAATGAGTAATAGGTACATCATATTTATCGGCTTCTCTCACTTCATGACTTGTCACTTTAATTGACAGTACACACAAAGGTTGCACACTCAATATAATAACAGGTCTATCCTTTGAGATATTTTTATCTTCAAAGGGAAAATTAGCGTACCACAACTCCCATTGTTTCTTCGCCATTTATGTCACTTCCTATCGTCATCGATTTTTGCATAATTATCGTAGATTTTATCATTCCACTCATCATCTTTGTTTATTGTCGGATTGTGCGGTACATTACTCAGTATAAAATCTAAATTGGCTGTAATAAATTGATTAAATTCCTCAACTGACATCTTAGTATTCTGTACATTTATTGTTTTAGCCATAAACCTCACCTCTAAATTTTAAAATAATTTTATACCTTTGTGTGTAGTTGTTAATTAAAATGAAATACTTATATTTTAATCTTCAAGTGATTTCCTAATATCTTCGTCCCATGGCTGTCCGTTAAAAGTCGAATGTTTCATCATCTCTCTTGCCTGTTTTTTTATTTTTGAAATAACTGCTGCGGAGGACTTGGAATTAATAAATTCGTCCGCTTTATCTTCTCTAACAACGAAGGCAAGATTTACAGGTTTACTCATAACTGCCATATCTATCAACTCCTCCTTCTTTTTACGTACATTCTTTTTGTTATTAGTTTCTCCCATGCGGTATCACCTCTATTATATTATAGGGGCAAGCACCTAAAATATGCGTATAATTAATAAATTATGCGTTTAACGCATATTTCTATTATCAGTATACCCATATTGGGAACTAATGTCAAGCCATATATTGGTTACATTAACAAACATTATGTAAATATAAATGTAAAATTTTTATTAACGAACAAATTTAGTGTTGACATACACAAATGAATAGTGTAAAATAAATCACTATGCAAAATGATTAATAACAGTTTTATCCCACCCTTACTGTTAAAGGGCAAAACTAAATAAATGAGGGATAATTCATTTTGGAAACGCTATAGGTGTTACCTATAGTTGGAGTACACCTTTATCTTGCCACAAGATAGTTACCGTCTACTCTCTGAACCTAGTCCGTATCTCCCGATAGGGGTTGGCTGCTGACCTGACATTTTTAATAACACTTAGCACCTATTATAATAGTATAATAGGCTTTTATCTCAGCATATGTCATCTTTGCTATTGTTTCCGAGTTTCCTCACTCTTGTAATACCATTGTTACAAGTAGTTGCAAAGCTTTAGCCGTTCCCAGCAATTTGGCAACCTTATTTTAAAACGTGTGTGACCTATGCACATATAGTTTGTGGCTGTGCATAAGTTGGCATCTTTAATAATTGTTTACCTACGTTTTTGAATGATAATCCTGCCATAACGGTAGGAATAAGTGTTTCTAAAACACCGAATTTACTAATGAGATTATCAAGAACATCAATAATTTGTGTTCCACTGGTGATACCAAATTTAACTAAATCACCATTAATCAGAGTAGCTGACAAATTTTCAATACTTGTCTGAAAACCTTGCACTCTTCCTTGAATAGAGTCAAGGTATTTTTCATACTCTGACATAGCAGACCCAGCAGAGCCTATTGAGTCATTAACAATTTTATCCGCTTGACTCATATTCGTAAGCAATGCAGTAATTGTATTGCCTCTTTGCTTCAATTATATTAAAGTAAGTCGCAAATTTACTTATATGTTATATAACATATCCTATGCTTTCACATAGAGCTTAGACTATTTCTTAATCACATCATTTATGACAGCAATTATACCTTTTCCGTTTAAGGGTTATTCTCCCACTCCATTTGCGATTGAGCCGTACTTCTTTTGTTGCAACTATTCAGGATTTCCACCTTTATTTTATTGTTACAACCCCATATGGGGAATAGTCGTTGAACTTTTACCCTCGACTTAAACTGTCCTATGATCTAGGATAACGTTAGGGTACTTAGCTGCATGAACAGAGATTGTTACTGTACTTAGGCTTTTGACCTTATACAATCCTTACGTTATTTCTGCTTTCGCACCGTCATAATGTAATTTCTTCATTATTGTGGTGTAAGGCTTTACTCATTACCTGCAATTAAATATATTCTTTATGCACATTTCTGTACATTCAGGTAAACTCTACCTGCAATTTTCTCTATGACAGCGGCTTTTGATGTATCAGTAAGGTCGTTCCAAACATTGGCGATACCTTTCATAATTTCATAGGTACTCTTAAAGTTTTGAGAGTCCTTCATTATATCAAAGCCACCTGTGCCATTTACATTAGTAAGAGCTTTAATATCTTCCCTCAGTTTTGAGGTTGATACTGCCATGCCCTCTGTTGACTCGCCTGCATCTTCAAGTTCTGTCTTTGCTCCACGAAGTCGCATTGACAGGACTTTCAAACTATTTCCCGCTTCGGCTGCGTCTCCAGTTATTTCTGTAATGGCTGTACCCATTGCTATTGCCTGATCTAATGTATTTCCTGCTACGCTCAGTGAAGATACTGACCTTGACAACATATCACCAATATCACTTGCTGAAACAGCATACTTGTTTGATATTGCGTTAAACTTATCGACAATATTGATAGACTCATCAACTGTCATGTTATAGCTTTTCATAACTGTTGTTAGATCTTGTACTGCTGTTGCATTATCTACTTCACCAACAACTGAATAAATACCTGAGTTTGTGGCAAGTGTTTCGGCTTCATCTAAACTATATCCACGTTTGCCCCATTCTGCCGTTTGAGAAATAAGATCAGATAAATCAATCTTTAAATCTTTAGCCTTTTGACCTATATTATCAAAGAACTCGGCATATTGCTGATTTGTGTTATCAGTAACCTTACGCAAGTCTGTCATAGCTGTATCAATATCTACAACATTATTATAGAACTTAACAGCTTCTCTGGATATACCTGAAATCACAGTAGTTAAACTCATCCAGCTTGTGAATTTTAAAGCGTCCTCTTTAATCTTGTCAAAAAAGCTTAAACCATTCACACCTGCTGCCTGTGCCTCAGAACTCATTGTCCTAAAACTACGATTGATTTTATCAACATTGACTTTCAAATCGCTCGCAGTTAGATCGCTAGCATTAAGCAACTTTTTGAGTGAGGCTATCATATTATCAGTTTCAACCTGATATGTACCGCCATTAAAAGTATTCTTGCCCATGGCTTTAGTATTAGCCTGTTGCCATGTCTGAATTGTGTATATTAACTTTTTAATGTTCTGCTTTGTAGCTTCTATATTCTGTTGTGATTTATTGCTAGAAAAACTAGCTTTATAAGCTACATCTGCCCTCTTTAACTCATTTGTTAGTTCATTGAGTTTAATACGATATTCGTCTAATGCTTTAGGATCGCCACCTACATTAGACAAACTTGTTTTTAACTCATTAAACTTTTCTTGAAACTCTCCATTAAAAATAGGCGACTCTTTCCATTTTGTTTCTAAGGTGGTGAGATTTTGCGTAAGTCTAGCTACATTATTTTCTGTTTTAGTAGAGGTAACTGACGATTTATCAGCAGACTTAGCTTTTACAATAGCCTGTTCATATTCACCTGTTCTCTTGAGCAGACGTATTTGTTCTTCATATTCCGAAGAAATTAATTTATGTTTTTCTAAATAGCTTTCGGCTGTAGATATTCTACCCTTTGCATTTTTTATTTGCCTATTTATTTCAACAGTTTCCTCTTTGCCTGCTGAAATACGTTGTTTTTCTAACTTGTTAATTAGCGAAATATTTTCGATAATTTTATTGTATCTACTAGCTTGCTGTTGTGCCTCAGAATTATCAGATTTTTCAAGTAACTGTAAACTCTTTATTTCTGTTTCTGCTTTTTTAACCGAAACAACTAACTCACGATATTCCTCAGACCATTTTTCATTTCGCCCAAATTGACTTTCGGTTTCATTAACCTTGTTTAATTGGGAATTTAAATTACCAATTAATTCGGAAACCTCTGACGGTTGTTGTTTAAGTTTTGAAAAACTATTGGATATTTCCTGTATTGTTGCAGGCATTTTAGCCAAAGTGTTTTCGGCATTTGTAGTTTCGTTAAAAGAACTTGTAAGAGATTTTAAATTTTGCCTGATATTGCTTGCAGTAGTTTTTAATGAATTGAATAGTTTATCAACCTCTGCAATAGAACCACCATTGCCAAGATTGTCAATAGCAGCATTAACGGCATTAATTTCATTTCCTATACCCGATTCAATACCTTTATTCGCTGACTTAAATGCCGAAAGTTTAGCAGTATAATCCGACTTAGCCTTATCAATATCCGCAATCAGTTTTAAGATACCCTTTTCAGAACTGCTACCCGATAGATAGTCAAATGACCCATTTGTTTCGTTCAGAGCATATTTCAATTTTTCAACTTGACCTGTTAAACTTGTAACTTCTGCCGTAATTTGAGCGACTTCACCCGAACTATCTTTAGTCCATGAAAATGTCGGATTGCCAAACTGACTCAAAACCTTTCTTGCATTTTCAATAGTTTTAACAATATCTATCTGTCCGTCTTTATTAAAACCTGCCTTGAAAGTTTCTGCAAGAGTTGTGTCAATATTCTGTATCTCATGCTTTATATTTTTAACAGAGCTAGTTACCTGTTTTTCAGCAACCTTTATACTATTCTGAATAGAGGTCACATTTAAACCACCAATATCTATTTTTAGATTTTTGCTGATTGTAGCAAGTTGAGATTGAATCTTCTTTTGTGTTTTACTCAAGTCCAACTCACCAATGATTTTAACATGAGCCTTATTATCATTTGCAAGTACATTATTTAATTTAGGTATATCGTCCTTAACTTTACTTGTGTCAAGTTCCACAGGAACTCGTATTTTTAAATCATCTGCCATTTCACTTCACCTCTATTCCTTGTCTTTTAAGTCCTTGTCTTAAAGCTATAACGTGATATTTATTATCACTTAAATCCTCTTTTGTGTTATATATAAATGGTCTAGCAACACCATGATACGTCCAATTTCCAAAATCGTACCCCCAACCAGTTTCAATGATAGATGCTAATTCTTGACCTGCATTATCTGACTTAATCATTTTCCCCTGTACAAAAATATAAGGGTTAGCCATTGTATTGTTTTCAACAACTAAAGTGTCACCTTCGATAGAAGAATTAATATTATTAATATCCATTAAACCACCATTATCATATCGTCTTACATATTCATGTGGTACATAACTATCGTAAACATCTCTTTCAATATGATCTAGCATAACAGTGGTAACAACCTCGGCAACATCTGTAAGCAGAGCGTAATCAATTCTTGTTCTTAGTTCTCGCTCTAGTTCTTTAAGGTTTTTTACAACCATTTATTCCTCACCACGCAACCACTTTACAACAAGCTTTAAATCCTCGTCAGCTTGCTCCTGAGAAACCTTACTATGTGTTTCTATCGTAACTTTATCACCATTTCTTAAACCCAAGCTACAAAGACCTATAATTGATTTGCCATTGACCGTTCTACCTGTTGTTAGATTAATCACAGAGGGACGTACCTGTGCAAAATACACAAACCTATGAATATTCCTAGCATTAGGAACTATCCCAAGTGCTATTTCCTGTTCTGCAAAGAACATATTAGTCACCGTCCTTGTTGTTTGAAATTACAATTTTATTTGCCATGTCATTACTATCTTTAAGTGTTTTTAACACTTCATTTAAGCTTTCAGTGTCAATATCTTTCGTAGTAACACTAATCTGTTCTATCATTTCTTTTGCCTTGCTTGCAAGCTCCGTTATAGCTATGTTTGCCATGCTCATAACCTTTTCAGCCGCCTTGTATCTAACATTCATGTCAATACCGCTGTCAATAGCTGCATTAATCATGCTATACTGTGCGTCATCAATCGACTCCCAATCAATATTATTACATTCCCTATCCAGCTCTCCACTATCATAAATCTCTGCAATATCATCTGATGAAAATTTATGTTCTCCGTAAAGAGTGACAACGTAATATTTACGCAAAATTTCTTCATATCCTGCTCCGTACTCAACTGTACCCTTGACTACATTATTTATAAATGCCTGCATTTCCGCAAAACTAAGCTTATTTTTCATTCAATTTTCCTCCGTTTTCTTGCGTTTCTTTTCTGCGTTTCTCAGTTTCTTACACTCATCATAATCAATCCACCCACCAAACTTTTTAGCATAAGTAATCCACTTATATGTAATGTCTGGATAGCAATACCAAAACAATTTACGTTTAAGTATTGCCACTGAGTCTGGCATACCTTTTGTATCTATAACTTCAGTGACACCATTTTTATAAGTAACCACGAAATCAGCGACATATTTAATTGGCAACACAGTTTTGCCATCGTGAACGAACTTCGGTTGCAGTTCATATGGTTTCTGTAACTCATACGAAATCACTTCACCGCTTTCCACTAAAGGACAAAGTACGTCACGATAATATTTCATTTCTAACACTGAGTCAAAAATAATACCATTATAACTACGTTTTGATTTGTCTTTATCTACATTAAACTTACTTCTATCTGTCATTTCTACCTCTTTATAAAAAAAATAAGGGCGGTCAATACTTATCATAATAACCGCCCTTTCTATTTTATTTAGTTTTTTTATTTATTGTACTATTTTTAAGGTTTGTAATATCAGCCAAAACATTATAGACCGACTCTTTATAATCTTTCTTTTTTAATGTTTCGGAAGTAATACCAATATTGGCAAGAAGTTTTCTTGCTTCAACCTTGGAAATGACTTCGTGCATATATTCTTCTATGATTAAATATAATTGATAACAAGATGGTGTGTCCACATATCTCCTCCAACTATTTATTTTATCACATTTATTACACGCATAATATCCATTACCACAAATAATACATTCATGGTTGTTTTCCATAAATTAATCCTCTGGAATAACAAATCTCAGAAGCTGACCCTCGTCACTACAATAGTCCTTCAGAGAGTCAATAGTAAATGGGAAGTCGCCTGTTTTGTCAAGCGGTATCTGAGTCTCAGGAGAAAGCTGTGAAGATGCCACGACAACCCAACCATGATATTCAATATTTTTATCACAAATATCTGTAAAGATTGATTCAAGCCAAAATTCACCTGATTTTGGCATATCATTCGTACTCTTTGTAATGTCAACTGCATTTTCAGACTCATATGTATAATATACCTGAATAGTCATTCCTTCCTTGATAGCAGTATCTGTCGGAAGTGTAATTTCTTTCTTAGCCGCATCAAGTGAAAATTCCTTTTCTGAATTTACCGCTGCATATTTGTAAGAAGCAACCTGTTCCTTCCTTTCATTGAGCAGATAAATGAATGATATTCCACCCACAGGAACTTTACTCAGAGTAATCTTTGTTATGTCGCTACCCACCTTAATCTTCTCTCTTTTAGGAATGAGAATTTTGTTAGTAGAACTTGCAACGTTCTTTTCTGTACCCCACTGAGCAGCAAGAAGTGACAGCGTAAGGAACGATGTATTACCTGTAATCTGAACTGTATCAGCATCATAGTATTTTGCAATTACCGCACCTGTTGCATCTGTCTTATCCTGTGAAGTAGCATTGGTCTGAATGTTTACGTCTTTCAAATCTTCAAGAGTCCAAAACAGCACTCCGTCAGTAGGCGAAAACATCTGACCTGAAATAGCTTGTTTAAAAAGCAATTTGTCTGGATTAAACATATTATTTCCTCCTTTATTTTCTATTGTTTCCGTTACCATGTACGGAAACAATTTAATTCTTCTTTATTCTTAATGTCCTTATAATAAAAAGTACCGCTATACAAACCTGTGGTAAGTTTCTGTGCTTGATTTATGATTTGATTTCTTAAAAGACAATCATAAAAAACATTAATAGGTAACGACCAAACCGTGTCCCAGTTGTATTTAAACCCTTCAATATTTGTTAATGTTGAAATATATGGCAACAAAATAGAACGAAATTCTTTTTCTTGATACTCACCCCTAGCTAATTGTCTTTCAAGCTTGTCTAATTCATATTGCAATCTCCATTTTCGGGTGTGTTCATTTCCGTCTTTAATATTGTTATCAGCGATATTAAGCATTTTCCTGAAATATTCAGTAAGCAGTTCATAATCTGCTTTACCTATTTGAATATTATTGTAAACATCAAATAAAATAATATCACCGCTATTCGTGTCAATATAGCGTTTCATCTTACCAAAATCAATATTACGGATTATAAATGAAACATCAGTTAGCAAATGATTTTCGACAATATCACAAAACAAGTCAAAACTATCTACTGAGTTAAAATCAATACCCTTGCTCCAAAGATATAGCCTTCTATCATATGGAGTTGAAATTATGTCAGACACAATGACCCAAAACTGTTTTTCACCTAGTTTTGACTCGTCTGAAATCTCGTCCAAAGTTGGGTTGTGAATTTCAAACTTGCCTAACATAAATGTTTCTTTTTTATTACGATAAATTGAAAGTTCGTCCATAACTAATTACCCTCACATGGATTTATCGTAAGTTCTTCACCTTGAAATATTAAGGTACGCCTTTTATAAACAGGTGACAAATTATCTGGTACGTCCGAAATAAGTTGTATTCTATTGCCACTCCAACCATCTGAGTTGTTAAATAACTGACCTAACAATTCAGACACATAATCCATTCTAGTTTTGGAAATACCAGCTTTGTTAAGTCTCATTTTATCTTGGTGACAAATTATTTGGATTATCATTTGGGGATAACCCTTAAATGCTCCCCATATTACTTTCGGAACTGAAACTTCAATGTTAAGATACAATTCTACATTAGTTTGAGTGTAAGGTATATATAAAAAAGGGTATATATTAGAATACACAATATTTTCTAGTTCTTCATCGTCCTTTTCAAATAAATCTAATATATTATCTTGTGATAATATCATAGAAATAGCTTTATTTTTCCACTCCGATATAACAGAATTTATTGGCATTTTACACACCTCCCACTATATTAATTAACAATTCAGACAAAACATCATCAACTGTACAAACCAATTTAAAAGAGCTACCGATTAAAGCATTGTTGCTTAAACACTTTATCTTTACCTTATTTTCATTTACTATCATGGTAATAAAATCTTGTTGCTTATCAAGTAATTTCAAAGACCAAGTGACACTCTTATCTGTTTTTGCAGTAAATGTTTTTACTGTACCACCACAACGAATTTCTGCATTGCCACTGTAAGATATTTCAACAGGTTTGGTTGCATTATTGGGCTTAAAGTAATCACATAGCATAAGGTCAATTCTATCTGTCTGCGGATTATATTGACCCTCTGACAAGATAATGTGCATACATCTGCTATTTCCAAAAGAGAAGCTGACAGTATCAGGTCTAGTAATTCTATAAGGTGTAGGCTCTTTGTCATTATAATCAATGAAAAAACGCTTATCATGAGGAAAATATTTCGTTTCTTCGTCAAGCGAAATGTACATCATCAACTGATCGTAACCAATGGTAATTACTTTTGTCTCATTTGTGCCTGAGTTGTACTGTGAAGCATTTTGAATATTACACGGCTTATAATGAACTATGCCGTTTTCGTCTTGCCACTTAATAACGTAATTACACAAATACAAAATAGATTTTTCATACAGTTTGTTATTTGTAGGCTCGGTCAATATTAGCCAAATCTTATTGTCATATTTAATGTACTTATAGTCCGATATTGTACTAATATAAGTCAAAATCTGTCTTTGCCAAGCTTGTGTTGGCGTGTCAGGTATTTCATTTTGAATTATGCCCTTTGTAGCAAATTCATTTTCAAAATTCTCGCCATTAAACACTCCACTGCACAGAATAATATCATCTTCAATAACGCTATCCTCTAAAACGTCATTGAATGACATTTTACTATCAAACAACAAATCTGGTTTTTCAGAACCTTCCGTATAATACGGTTGCCGAATTAAATACCATTCTTTACTCATTCAACCACCTCAATTATACGCAGTATCTTTAAGTTGCTCATAAAGGTCAACTATTTTAAAGTTCACCCAATCAATCTCAACTTTAGCTTGTCTTTTGTCACCCTCTGAGTTGTTTATTGATAAATCCTTGGAAACTATGTTGCTACGTTTGACAATTTTGCTATATTGTCTTTCACAATAAAATCTCTTTATTGTATAGCCCAATATATTAACAACAATCTGATTTAAAACAATATCATTTCCGTCAATATCAGTAAATATTTTTTTCTCATTATTAAAGTAAAGCTGACTAATTTGAGTTGAAAACTCGCCACAAGCCATTTTAAACCACTGAAAAACAAGGTCGTCACTTAACGCAACCCTTTCAAGAAATGTGGACTCAAAAACAGCGACCACATCTTCATAGGTAGTAGCCATTTTAACCACACCCTTTCTTAAAACTTATAGCCTGAAATATTTTCTATTTCGTTACGCTTGTAAACTGCCACGTTGTCAATTCCAACTTCTTTGGCAAGTGGAATAATCATTTTTTTATCGCCTTCAGTAACTACAAGTCTTGAGAGTTCAGCCATAAAATCGGCTTTATTGCTAATGCCAAGAAGTGCCTTTACACTGTTAATATCAAGAATAACAGGTTCATTATTATCACTCTCGTCAAGTGAAAAAACGTATCTTCTTATATCCTCATCAAGAATTTTCAGATAAGCGTTATTGCCAAAGCCGTCAGTACCACAGAACATTCCGTTACCTTCCTGTATCTGAGCCATAACCTCTCCAACATTAAGCTGCGCAAATTTCTTTGCGTTTGGTGGAATAGTAATATCTCTTTGTGTTTCCACAGCCCTAAAACCCAATTCCCAATTACGAGTGTTTTTAAGAAACACTCTATCGGTAAGCTGAATTTCCCTTTTAGACTTTACTTCTGTAATATCGTTATTCATTGTGGCAGTAGTTGTATTTTTTCTTACATTTGCCAAATTTTAATCTTCCTTTCAAATATAATAATAATGTGGCAAGAGTTTACACCCTCGCCACATCAATAATTATTATGTAATTAACCCTGCTTTGTAAGCAGACCAATTTCAAATTCTCTGCCCTTTACAACGTCAGCACCAAGCTCCATATCGAAACGTGTCTTTACTGTACCTGTCTCAACATCGTTGCCTGTCATAGTTGTAATACCACCACGTCTGAAGATATTTACTGGAGAATTTGCTCCCTGTGCAATAAACCACAGATCGTTGGGATTGTAGTATGTGTCAAAACCTGACTTGTCAGCAAGTGGCTTTGTGAAGTTATATGGGTTCTCAAGTTCAATAAGAGCTGAACCCTTATAGAAGCCATTCAGACCTGTTCTAGCAATCTCGTCTACCTGTGTAGCATTGAAGAATGGGATTGGTGTAGAACCAACTGTCTTATAACCGTTCCAATCACAGATACCAGAAATAAGTGAGAAGTCACCTGCAATACCAACCTTGCCAAGCTTTCTAACCTTATTTATCATACCGTCAACCTGTGCCTGAGTTGGAGCAGAGTCATACTCGCCATAGAACTTTACATATTCAGTATTATTCTTCAGTGCAGACTTAATAACATCAAATACATAAGCAACACCCTTGTTGTTCATGTCGGTCTGTACCTGTGCCATTTCCTCTGCTACAGTACCAGCAAAATTACCGGAAGCAAGCTCACGATAATCAATAGCCATACCAGAAGATATTGTCTGAGTTACAATTGGGTACTCTACCCACTTTCTACCTGCAAAACCTACATCAGAACCAGAAGCCTGAAGTCTAGCATCAAGACCCTCATAAGAATAAGTCTTAATTCTTGGCTGCTCATCATAGCCAATCTCACGATAGTTACCAAGGAAATTAAATACCTTTGTTGCCTCAAGAAGTCTTGGCTGTATAATATACTTTACAATGGTATTAATCTCTGCAACTGCTCTGCTATCGCCTGCAAGTGCCTGTTCACCAAGCTTTGAAATTCTTGAACGTACTGCGTCTACCTTCTGACCGTACTTTGATGTATCTTTGCCTGCAAAAAGAGCAGAACAAATCTCAACTACTTCGTTGAAAGCCTTTGCGTTCTTGACAGCAACCTCAGACTTATTCAGATTATTAAGTTCAAAAGAAGTATTAATCATTATTAAAACACCGTCCTTTATTTTACATTCATTAATTAAGCGTGTACAACGACTCTAAGTCCGTTACCGCCAAAACTTGTCTTTTCCACAATTTCAAGATACTCTGCATAATCAGAAACATCAGCACTCTTAGCCCACTTACCATCAGTACCAACTACAAGCTTGTCACCTACTGCGAGTGTATTGTAAGCTGTTGTTACAACTGCATCGTCCATATCAAAAAGATGTCCTGCAAGAGAAGCAAGAGTAAAAATGCGTGGAAACTCACCAACCTCAATTCTATAATCATTTGGTGTGAGTGTCTCAGGCTTATCAATTCTGTTCATTACAACTGCAAGACCAGCCTGCTTTGCTGTTGTTGCGGTTGGCAGAGCGACAGCCTTTGTTTTAAGATCATATGTAACAGCCATGCCGTTCTCAAGAACAACAGGTGTCTTGAGATAGCCAAAATTCTGTGCTACCTTGAAATCACCAATATTTGCAAATTTAATCATTTAAAATTCCTCCAATCGTATTTTTTATATAAACAGATTATCAATATCGAGTTTATCGTTCTTATCATCATCGTTGTCAGTATCTACGCAACCAAATATGTCAGCGGCAAAATTGTTCTGAGAATTAATCTCAACAGCCATTGCCTTTTCCTTCTTCTTTGTCTCAGCACCAATGCAAGCGTTGATTTCTGTAACAATATCGTTTACCTCGATACCACAACCCATAGGATCTGCGTTAAACTTGTCAAGCTTATCCTTAGCCATATTCTTTTCATCGTCTGAAAAATCTCCAAGAGCTGAATTGAGTTCTGCAATCTTTGCAGACTTTTTAAGTTCATTCAATTCTGCTTTCATTGTTTCAACGAGTCCGTTAAGTTCATTAATCTTCTCGTCTTTCTGACAAGCATTGGTTTCGGCTGTTGTCTTTTCACCTGTAAGAGTTGCTATCTCTGCATCTTTTGTAGAAATAATCTCATTCATTTCAGCAATCTTAGTCTCGTAATCTGCATTTTTAGTATTGAGTTCAGTAATCTTATTCTCAACAGCAGAAATAATCTGATTAAGTGTCTTTTCGTCCACTTTCTCGTCCTCCTTTATCTTTTGATTTAGTTCTATCAGTATTGCACTATCGTCACTAGGCTCGACAGTTAAAATGCAATATCCACTATAGTCATAAACTTTTGGTACTCTACCTTTTTCGACAGGCTCTCCGTCATACACTATTTTATTTTTGCCCTTACCAACAAATTCAACAGAACCATATATTGTATCACCATCATTAATTTTGTTTTCAAGCCATTCAACAAAATGTGGATAACGTTGCTGATTAATATAACCCTCGGCAATAAGAACTTTATGTTTCTCACCATTAATCTGAATATCTTCAATAGACCAACCATCAGCAGAACCTACTTGAACAGAATTTTCAAATAATGGCATATTGCCGTCTTGACCTGTCATTCCATGGTCGTATGGAATATCTTTTTCACTATCCAAAAATGTTGCACAAATAGGCATACCAATAATACTATCTGCGTTATCTCTAACATATTGCTCGTTGTAACTAATACCATTTTTGTTATAGTGATTACGGTCTTGATGAATTTCGTGTAGTACCAACTTTACACGTCTGCGACCGTCCGACCTCTTTGCTTCGCTTATTTCACAATGAAACACTAACTTTCACCTCTTTTCTGACATAAAATAAACCTAGTCACTAAACGCAACTTAGGTTTTAGTTTGTTGTTGAAGGTTTTGGTTGAGCGTTTCCATTTAGATTTTCGCTCATTATGCTATTTTCGTTTGTCTTTTCAGCTACCTTAGTTCTACCACCGTTTGAGTGGTCTGCATCACTTGGGTCGCTATCTTTGCTACTTATGGTATAACTCGTCTTATGCGTTGGATATTTATTTTCCCAATCATTATCCAGTTCGTAATCCATAAGTGACAAGTATACATCGCTATCCCAACCAGTGCTTGCAATCCAAGCTGTCAAAGACCCCTTACCTCTAGCATAAAGGTCGGTCATATATTTAACCTGTTTATCTCTATTTACAAAAGTAACAGGTAAAATAGCACACTCCATATAAAGCTTTTTATCCTTAATAATATTGGCGTTAATACATTTATTCAATTCCATAATAAACATATTTATCCAATCATATACGTTTCCTGCAACCAACTCCAAATTAAGTGTTGCAACAGCATAGTTTCCTGTACTATTACCGTCAAGGACACTACTAGCAATACCCAAATCGGCAGGCACTTTTGATTTATTGGCATTTTCGTTCTTTTCATCAAAAATAGAAGTGTCAACTTTTATATCATTTAATTTTGTACCTGCGGCAAGCGAGAAAAATGACTTGCCATATTTATTTTGTCTTGTAGTAATAGCATCTTTAACTACCTTATGTTGGTTTCTCTGCTGACTTTCTGTCAAAGTGCAACGTCCGTCTTTTGCTTCAGGAAATGTTTGATAAATAATTTGATTGTTCAACTGATCTAATACATTCCGCTTTGTAGAAGTGAAATAATCTGCGTACAATACATCGTCCAACGCACAAATCATTAGTGGAACACCATAAGGATTAATAGCCTTACAGTTAATTTTTGTCACCATTGTATTATCATTATTTAAAACTTTCCATGGCTTAATATTATTGTGAGTTGAATATTTACTATACGCTTCTCGAATTTCTCTTGGAAAAGCCTGTAGTTTTCTTCTTTTGTCATCTTCTACCATACCGTCAAAATATCTTAAATCAAAAGCAACAATAGGTGAACCATTCTTTCTGCCAACTATACGGCAATAGTCAACAGGCAGATTAATAACGGCACATTTAACTCCCAGTTCATTGATCTCTACAATGTTTAAAGTATCAATATCATCAAGATACTTGTCAGCGAATACGGACTTTGTAATTTCAAAGTATTTAAAGTCCATTCCCTCAATCATATCGTTAAACAAATTATCTCGAATAACTTCCTTATATCTTATTGTGTCAAGAGTTTGTTGCATTAACTGTCTTGCATTTTCAAATTTCTTCTTGCGTTTAGTCTTTGACTTTGAATAAACCACCTTATCCAAGGTGAACATGGTTTTAAGATAGTTGATAGAAGTCATAACAGAACCATTTTCATAGTACGCCCACCGACAAATTTTGCGAATATTTTTTATATGTATTTGCGGATTATGAGCAAATTTCTTAATGTCCTCAATATTAATAGGCAAATCTTCAATACAATCTTCCCAAAAAGATGTCATTTCATAAAAAGCATTTGACTCATAGGAACGCTCTTGTGTATTTGACACGGAGTTAGTTTCTGAAACATTTTCTGTTTTATCTTGATTGTTTTCAATAACATTCTCAGTATTCTCTACAATATTCTCAGGCATAGCTTCACCTCACTTTCATTTGTGTTTACATTAGTTGAATAAACAACAATAATCGTATTCATCGTTATTTATGTCTTGGGCATATTTATTAACGTACCACAACACATAGATCAATGCCGAAACTCTATCCTTATTTACTTTTTTTACAACTTGTTCAATAGTAATGTTGCCGTTATTAAGATGTTTCATCTTTAAATTCGCGGCTTCTTCAATAAAAGCATCTGTCTCAATAAAAGGTCTAACTTTATCGTCAAAACTATCCCATTCATTATCGGTAAAATCATTATCTTGTCTTTTTTCCAGCAATCTAAGTTTGCCACTATCCACCATATCTATAAAAGTGCTTACAATTTCATTTTGCCAAGTCTGAGCTTTCATATTGTAAAGTATTTGTGGCGAATTAGGAACTTCTGGAACATTATCGTCATTAATAGTGTCCCAACAGCCCAAGTCCTTACCTGTAGAATTGTCAATCGTGTCTTTTAAAAGTTCATCAGCCAATCCAACACCAAGTCCATTAGCATCTAACACAACTACTTTAGCCATATAAAGTTTTTGAACTTTTTTGATAATAGCAGCTTGGGCATTAAAATTAAGTACGTTAGGAATATTAATGATATTCACCATATCAATGTAAATAATTCTCCCTTTATCCTTACTTCTAATTACACGCACTACAGCAATAGAAGATTGGTTATTAGAAGTTTTTTGGCTTCTCGCCACGTCAACACCCATATAATATTCTTGTTCTGGATCTGGATTTTGTAAAACCGCTTCCGTTAGAGTACGGCAATTCATTAGTTTATTAATATTAACCAACGCACCGTCAGCACAGCCGACCCATTCTTGTTCATAGTTCTGGGCGAAGGCTACAACAGAAGAATTTTTCTTCTTTGAAAGTATTTTGCTTTTATTACTTCCCCTACCATACCAACACGGAAGTTGCCAGTTGCTTCCCAAAACTATTTTTCCCTTTAGATTTTCCATATCATCTAACATTGAAATACTACGCTGATATTCGTCTGAACCCCTAAATCCTGCCGTTGTAAAAAAATGAATTTGCTGATTAAGTTCCATTGGGTCTACTATCGCAAGTCTGCCAACCGTAAGTCTTGGAACTTCAACTACAGGCTCAAGGGCATCTTGAAACAGTGCATTATTTAGCAATGCGGATTCCTCTATTTTTAACCTTCTACGTCTTTGACCCTTTGTGCTTTGAGCATTTGCAATAGCATCTATGGTCGCATCATTTTTAAATTCAATATAAGCATTTCCCTTTGAGAATCTAGCTTCTCTTATTTCGTCCTTTAAAAGTGGATATAATTTTGCAATTTCATTCCACTTTGATTTCAATAAATCTGCCGCATTTTCTTTAGTCTGTGCAGAAAGAGCCAATTCAATATTTGGGAACAGCATTGCTACTACGACCATAGCAAGTACCTCATCGAATGTTTTGCCATATCCACGGCTAAACGTTCCATACATACTCATAAATCTAACGTCACAACGCAAAAATATGCGTTGATCTAAATGCAGATTTAACCCACCTGTTTCAGGTTTCATTAAGTCGAGTAATAAATCAGGATACCACTTAGCCCAACTTATAAAAGTGTAATAATTATGTAGATTTTTGCCAAATACACTATCACTATTTTTTTCAAAATCTTTTATTCTTTGCCAGTTCATTACTTGTCACCATTCTCATAATCTTTTGGCAGTTTTATAAACGTTTCAACAGAACTCCTATTTTTTTCTGATGTGTCATCAGTAAAAATACCATAGGGATCTCCATACTGAGAAATGTACTCATTCTTCATATCGTCATAAAATTGGTATACTTCCTTGTACTCACACTTAGGTAATCCTTTTAATTTTCTAGCATAGTTAATATAGCACCATATTATAAAATCAGGAGCATCATTAGGTTGGTACTTAAACTTAGGTAATATTTCAACAATATCAACCGCTTGTTCACAAGCTTTTGATATTTCCGAAATGCAAGTTACTCCACCTTGCAAATCAGCCTGCGTTAATTGTTTTGGAGTCAACTTTGCTTTATCAGCAGCATCTTGGGCAGCTCTATTCCATTTGTCAGCACTTCCAACATCTCCTGCTGCTGTAGCTTCTTCCTCTTTCACTTTGAAACGAACATAAGTTGCTAAAGCTTCCTCGTGTAAGTTTGTTTGAATTGAATAGTTTTCTTTTAATTTATCAAACTTTTTCTTCATTTTTCGGTACTGTGATTTTGTATACCCCTCGCCAAATAAGTCGGTAATATCGTTTGTAACAACGAAATCATCAACCATATTTACATATACTTCTTCGTTTCGAGGAAGTATATTGCGTTTTTCCGTTGTAGTTACTGCCTCAGTAATAGACTTGCCCTGATTAAACAAGTTCATAGAGTCTAAAAAAGATAGTTTCGTATACTGTGGCAATGTTGACACATTCTTAAAATAACAGCCTATAATATCAGTTCTACCCTTGCCCAATTCTAACGATCTTCTTACTTCACTCATAGCAGAGTCAAGAGCTTCTGGTATATATGGTTTATCCATTAACATTAGTTTCTTTTGGAACGCTTCTATATTTAAGCTTCCATCAGAATTATAAGAACCCTTTTTAACACAAGACTTACATATATTTACCGTTTTGCCATCAGTAGAAATATTACTATTTCTAGTAGTATAAAATTGCGACAGTGGCTTTTCCTTGCCACATTCCGTACATATTTTTGTACTTACAGGGGTTTTTACTTTTTTCCTTGGCATAATCGAGCCACCTCCTTCTTATTTGTTTAATTTTCAAGCCAATATAAAAGCACCCCAATTTTCAATCAGAGTGCTTAATTTGGTATCTATTTAATTACTATTCTTTAATAACCTTGTTCTCAAATTTCTTGTAGGCATCAAGATACCACTCTTTTTTGTCGCCATTGTATGTTAATTCATAATACATACCGTCAAAAAGAGTGCTTGAAAGTAAATATTTCCAATTCTGCAATGCTTTGCACTTCCATACTGTGTAAACTTCAAAATCAGGCTTTGTATCTGATTTGTCAAGATGTTCTCCAATATAATCTCTTACAATTTCTATTGCTTTTTCGTCCATAATTATTTTCCTCTCTATATTTGTGTAATAAAAGCACACTTTTATAGCCCCTATGAGTGCTTAATCGCTCAAAAATCAAACTTATCCTTATTCTGACTAATTTTCTTCTTATCCACCCTAATATAAAATTTTCTAGTCACGTCAGTTCCACTATGGTTGAGCAATGCTGAAACATCTTCTAGTGACATACCTGCGTTTTTATATAGCGTAGCTCCCGAATGACGAAAATCGTGAGCGTGTAGCGTTGGAACATTAATCATTTCACCAATAATATGACACCAAGAATTTAATGTGCCATTAGTTACCTTATCAAACTTTCCGTCTGTATAAGAAACAAAAACATAGCCATTGTCAATAATATTATTTGTCTTGCGGTACTCAAGCAAACCTAACAACAGTTCTTTAACTTCTTCCGAAAAATAAAGAGTTACAACGTAGCCTTCTTTTTCAACTACATCATTGACAACCCTATTGTCAAAATCAATTTGTTCCCACTTAGTATTCGCAACCGCATTAACCCTAGCCATTGTAGATAATGAAAATAGAGCATAACACTGATATTGTAAAGCCCTATGTTTCTTATGATGTGTGTCAGCGTTTTCTACTAAGTTTTGCAAGGTAATTCTTAATTCCTGTACCTGTTCAACAGTTAAAAACGTCTGAGTAATAACATCTGTATCTTTCTTAGGTCTATCCATAAATTCCATTGGGTTTTCTGTAATTAACTTCTTCTTACGCAGAAATTTATAAAAAGCTGAAATTGAAGCCATACGCCTTTTCATACGTCTTGAATTATTACCCTCAGTTTTACAAAAATATAAAAATTCAGTTATATCATCTTCCGTTAAGTCAATAATACTTTGATTGCCCTGATTTTTGTATATGTATATCCACCAAGACTCTAAATCATTTTGATATCCTACGATAGTCTTTTCGGAGAGTTCTCTAAGTGACATATCAATTTTATATTTGTTCCATAGTTTCATTGTTTCAGAATTGATTTTTGAAAGTATTTCATCATCATGTACTTGAATACGTTTGCTTTTCTTAGCCATTTAACCTCTCCTTTCTTCTCATCTCAAGCTTTCTTTAGAGTGCTGCTTTTAGCACTTATTCTTCAAATGGGATTTCTTTAGAGTATTGCCCTCACACTTAATCTTCTTTATTTCGCCCATAAGGGCTTGAATTTTGTTTTTGGAGTAATACAAAATTCTCAAAACCATAACTCAAAATACCCCTCACTGGGACACATTGTTAAGAGGTGCGTGAGGTTGAATTACTTTGTAATTAAAACTAAGGATAGTCAACAAAACTTTGTCAACTATCCGTGCAAAAATCTCGTCAGATTTTTCATTTAAAAGACTCAACGTGGTACGCATTTTTTAAGAGGCGTGTTGAGTTCTGTTTTGGCTGTCAGAGTGAGACTCGAACCCACAACCTCCGCATTAACAGTGCGTTGCTCTACCGATTGAGCTATCCGACAATATGCAGGATAACGCCTGCTATCCTGCAAAATATAATAAAAGGAGTTGTATTTAACTACAAATTATTCGTTAATTGTAAAACCAAAATAAAGCTTTGGAACATAATCTTCTTCAGTAAAATCCTTGCCGACAAAATCTCGCTGAACGAAAACAACACTCTCATCACCAACAATTATTGGCTTATCGTCACGTCTTGCTCTTTCACAGAACAACTCGTTTTCAAAAGTTGAAACAACAAATTCGCCACCATATCCGTTCCACTCAGGCGGATCAAGAGAAATAGAATTAATTTTAGTCTTATCGTCAAATGATAAAAATTTCTTGATAATCTTACAAGCCAACTTGTAATCACACAAAACACTAAAGCCCTCATTTTCCAGATATACATCTATAATATCCTGCATGAAAGTATCAAAATCGTTATAACTCTTTTTAATCATCATAGTATTCACCTACTTTACTTTTATATCATAGTTGGCAATCTTGCCAAATTCATTATCAAATATAAACAGGCTTGCACCCGTGTCAGAAGTCTTGCCTAAAGACATAGCATAGTCATCAGTACCTACCATAGAACGTATTGTAAGCACCTCTGAATGTTTTGCATTTTCCTTTGAGGTCTGGTGATGCACATGACCTGCCAAAACGTAATCAATGTTTGTATTGTACGCTCTTGAAAAAGAACTTGTGCAATTCTGTAAATCCTTTACTTCACCATGACAACCAAGCACGTTATAACCCTCAACATCGCTGAAACAAAAGCCTGTTTCATTCTCAATTATATTTACATTTTGATTATATTTAAGTCTTTCCCTTATGAAAGCAATAATCACCTTTGCCATGTTTTCATCAGGAAAACTGTTCTTAGGCTGTCCGAGAAGTCTAAGTTGTGAATGATTACTGTCCTTAACCATTTGGAAATTCACTTTCACATATTGCGAAAGATCATTAAGCCAATTGGCAAGAAATTCAGCATACTTTATTGCCGAATCTATGACACCATATCTAAGGTGCATAAGCTGAGAATTTAATCTGAGAAGTCCTGATATACTGTCTCCAAGTTCCCAAACATTAATTTCTGCCAAATCCTCTTTAGCAATGATGTCAGCAACTTTTTCGAGCATACTCCACATTCTGCGTTCAAATATCTCTGGAGAATATTCATTTATTACGTTGCCAAATAAATCTTTTATGCAAAACTCTATGCCAAAGTGACAATCAGTAAATGCCAATATCGCAGATTTGCTATTATTTACTCCCGACAAATAATCAGGAACTATGATAGGTTCTATATTAGAAATTGCATTGACTATTTTTTCAGTTATCAATTCATCTCGTGCATTTTCCCTAAGCCACCTATTATTCTCCAACTTCTCTGTTTGAAGTTTGTATCGCTCTTTCCTTAATTCACGAATTTGGTCTTGAATTTCATTAAGGATGTTTTCTGTATCTGCAAAAGTTTTCTGATTTGCATTGAACATTTTCTCGAAGCATTGAAATTTCTTACGATAAGTTGACTCGCCAAAATCAGCGTTAAGTAATTCGTTTAAAATATCTCTAACATCATTCCAAGTACCTATCTTTTCTTTGTCTTTGCAAATCCTAAATATAAGCTCGTCATCAGACTCACCTTCAAATCTTTTATATGTAGAAATAATTTATTCCTCCCACTAACAATTAAGCAATTTCATCTGTCTGGTTTACAGACAGTTTTACTTCCTGACCGTTGAAATCTGACATAAGTTCTGCAAGGGCAATTTCACCCTCAATATCTTCAACACTAAATGTTATTTTTCCGTTCTCTATGTTTGCAATGCCCTGTACCGACAGAACGTTCTTTTTTGTTATTTTAGCCATTTATCTTAACCCTCCAATTCGTCAGCCCAAGTTGATACCCAACCTCTATGATTAGTATGCAACTCGCAAATCTGACAATGTTCTTTTCCTGAAAAATGATTTAGATATTTCTCAAATCCACTTGCCTTATGATTAGGTAAATCAATCTGTCCTGTATGTCCTATGCAAATTGTCTTGCAGTTTTCACCTATTCTTGTTAAAGTCTTTTTAAGATTGTCAAAAGTTGAGTTCTGAGACTCGTCAATTATAATAACTGCGTCCTTAAAGTTGACGCCTCTAAGGTAAACGTCCGTAAGAGGTTTGATATAACCTTCTTCATACTTCTCAGAAACAAGACTATTTGTACATACAGCCGTAAATGGGTTTATGCCAAGTGTCTGTAGTGCATTATAAAGTGGCTCATAGTAAACCTCACTCTTTGAAGTCACATCACCGGGCAGAAAGCCCAACCTACCTTCTGCACAAGGCGAAACAATATAAATAATCTTTGAGAACATTTGATACTGCACAAGTAAATTTGCTATACCAACGGCAATGGTAGTTTTGCCACTTCCACTTTTGGAGTTACAGAAAATAATATCATTATCCTTGTTCCAAATTGCATTAGCAAATTCTTCTTGTTCTTTATCTAATTGTAGACTATAAAACAGATCACCGTCAATTTTTTCAGGTGGGTTATCATACGAGGTTATTGTATTATTATTTTTCTTGCCCATGATAACACCGCCTAATTAATTTCATCAAACGATGTAACGATCTTATCGACCACCTTGTACTTTACAAGTTCATCACGAGATAAATACCAATCTTTATTTCTATTTTTGTTAAAAGTCTTTTCGTCAATGTCCGTCCTTGCGAGGATATATGACTTCATGCCTTCAAGCTGTTTCTTATAATTTTTCTGAGCTTCCTCAATTTCAGCAGCACTACCCTGAAAAGCAGCAGAGCCTTGATGAACAAGCATTTGGCAATGTTCAAACGCATATCTACGCTTACCAGCCAGAAAAATAAGAAAGCCTGCACTCATAGCAACACCCATTCCAACTGTAACGATAGGAATATGACTACTCTGTATCAGGTCACAAAAATAATTTGCCTGTTCTATATCTCCACCATAACTATGAATGAAAATAAATATTGGCTTTGGATTTTCAATTTCTCTTTCTTCCATGTTCATCTGAATAATAACCTTGCTTAATTCAATGAGGTTATAAAATTCGTCTACCTCGTAATCAATGAAAAATGTTCTGTTTTCTCTTGATTTCCAATAGTTGTACTCTTCAGGCGTAGGGTACTTTCTCTTATCCAAACTATCTACAATGGAAATTGGAAGTTCTTCTGTTACTGTCATAAAAAAAATTCCTTTTCTAAATAAGTTAGTGGGATATGCCCACCCTTACAGACGTGCTGTAAGATATTTTTTTAATCGGCTCTGTACTTGGCAAGCAGATTAACAACCGCAGATGTTTCCTCTGCGTATCTCTTACCACGATTAGAGCCATTGTTTTTCAGACGGCACGTTTTGAAAATCTTAACGTTCTTAATGTTCTGACGAAGATAATCCGCCTCGTCCTTTGTGACGAAAATCATGTGTAAAATAACCACCTTTTCAATTTTAATTTTGTACACAATGCCTATTGAATATTGACTTTGTACGTGATATAATATATCATGGATAAGTATGTTTATTATCTATATCCATAATAAGAAATAACACCATAGAATAAAAATACCTCACAAACGCCCAATAATAAAGGGTTTGCGGGGTATTTGGCTATTTTCTATTTAAAATAAAAATGCTAACAAGCTCTTTTGCTCTTCATTAATTCTTTTTGACTATTATTTCTATGCTTCTTCTGACATTCGTCACAACGTTTTTTGTTTTTTACCATTCCGTCAACCACAAACTCCTTACCGCAATCACAGCAGGTTAAGACCTTGGTTTTAATTTTTTGATAACCTTTACAATTTTTACAGTACAACTGACTATTTGATCTCTTATAAAATAGCCTTCCACAATTTTCGCAACGTGCGTATTTTTTACCTCTATACAGCATATATTCTTTGCCGAGTTCTCTCATGTCGGTAATTTTTAGCACTATTGGAGAATTATCATCAATAAACTTTACTTTAAGATTTGTATTTCCGACAGCAAATGCTGGTTGTAACATTCCTGCTTTAACCAACTTATGTATCATCATTTCTTTTTCATATTTAGTTTTATTAACACTAGACAGAGAAAATAACATCTTGTGACTAGCACAAACCCAATTATTATTCCTTGCGTTAAGAATGTTTCTATATTTAGCAAGACACAATGCCGTGAAAGCTATTCTCTCAACTGGTGGGCTTTTAAGCTCTGCTATATTTTCAAGTTCCTTTTGTGTTATGCCAATGTATTCAATATTAATTGGTGGGTTATTGCGTGTCCTATCAACTTGTCTTTCAACGCTTTTCTCCCAATCAGAAGGTCTGTAATTTATACCTGTTGATTTGATAAAATCAGTTAGTGCAGTAATTATTTTAGATTTTTTATACTTCATTACATATCGGTAATATTTAGCCAACAAAAACAATGATTGTGATGGTTTTACACCTAAATCTTTACTTTCAATTATTTTTTCTGCCTCAGCAATTTCGTTTAAAAATATATCCATTTACACACCAATCTTTCTTACGGCTTTTCTATATTTTGTTCCACCATACTCAATATCTCCAGTTTCATCGGGTACATAATAAGACATCTGCCAATCATTTAATCTTAAAAGATTTTCAATAATAGTGTCACCACAAATATCCCATACAAATTTCTTAGATTTCTCTGTTTTATAGCATATATCAAGCAATATATCACACAACACAAATTCATCTGTGCAAATCTCAGAACATAGCTTACGATAATTTTCTGTCATTATCATCTTGTCATTATCAATTTGTTCTTTATCGAAACGTTGTTTCTTAGACAATACCATGTATTGAGTTATATCCCTTGTATAATTCTCATACATTTTTTTTAATTTTGGATAGTCAGAGTATTTATCATTTTGCCTGCATTGCATAACTTTATAATCAAATCTAGCTGACGATTTAACTTCCGTGTTATAATTTTCAAAAGCCAACTCAACAGCCCTACAAATACGATTCATGGTACAATCATTAACACTGACAGGCATTTTTTTGTAATACCAATCCAAATACTTTAGCTGATCTTCCGTTTTATCTTTAAGAACCTCTAATTCAGAAATCGTCATGCCAAATAAATTTATACATTGAGCATTATTATTTTCAATATAATTTTTATATTTTGACATTTCCTGCGGATATATGTAACACATAAAATATGGTTTCTTATCAGCAATGATTGTTTTATTAAATTCTTTTGCAACTCTTTCCTCGTCACTATCATTATCATTGTAGTTTAATGCAAATCTGTTGTACCACGCCTCAGGCATAGGCTTGGATATAATACCTTTTGCTTTATCTATTGCCAATTATGTTTAACTTTTGTCTGTTATATTTTATTTATGAAACAACTCGCTCAGGACTCCATCCGTATTTTTTATACCTTTTCCACAAGGTATCATACTTAATACCTGTTATCGAAGCCCATTCTGACAATGAATGTGTTTCATCATTTACTGTCATATATATCGTATTTCTTCTATTATTTGATTGCTCTTTCATCGTATTCCATCTGCAATTTTCAGGGGAATAATCTCCATTTACATTTATTCTATCTAAGGTACAAGTACCTCTCTTTGCTGTATTATCATAACCTGAAATCATTGCCCACTCTTTAAAATTAGCAAAGTCATCCCATTCGTCACATATTTTAATTCCTCTGCCACCATAATTATGATAAGCTCGACAGTTCTTGTTATTACATCTTTGTCTCATACTGTCCCATATAGCGTAAAGTCTTGTACCATAGCCATTATGCTTACTATGCTTTTTTGAGGCTAATTCTTTTTTCAAACAGCCACAGGATTTTGTTATGCCTCCTGTTAAAGATGTTCCTCTAACAGTGACATAATTACCACACTCACACTTACAATTCCACATTTTCTTTTTACTTGCTTGAAACTGTGCAGAAGATAAAACAGTTAATCTCCCAAATTTCATCCCTGTTAAATCCAACAATAAACACCTCCTTATTCTTTATTTTTTCTTTATATATAACAGACAATATTGACGCTACTCAACGCTGGTGTGTAACACACCCTCTATCTTTCAATAGAGTTCGGACTATATCTTCTTCCGCTTGGGAGTTCACCACTGGCTTTACCAATCACTTGTAAAGCACTTAGTCTCTGAACCTTCTCCTATTCGGAGCTTGGCTGCTGATTATCCATTATAAAACATTTAGGATTTAACCTTGTGTCATTCTAACATTTTTTTCTACTTTCGTCACTTTCACGTTTAGGTATTTCAACCTTGCGTTGTAGTATATTAGACTTTAGGATTTTCCAGCAATTCAATGAATTATTTTTCAAGCACGTTACCGTACAAGCGAACTTTTAGATAAAAATTCTGTTGGAGAAGCTGACCGCACATGATACGATAATCTAGCATTTTATATTCCCTACTTTCTTTTGGATATTTTGCTTGAACATCATACATTGCAGTTATTCTATTTGTGATTTTACCAATTTCTTCACCAAAGCTGTTATAATTAGCCTGCATTAAATTGGACTCACAAATAATTTCTTTATTTGCCTTTTTTTGGGCACACATAATTGTCTTAGTTGGTCTTGTGTTTTTGAGCAATATCGGATTATCTGTTGTAATCAAAGCATCAGAATCCTTATCAAAGCCGTTCAACGCTGCTGCCATACTGTCATGACAGTTGACAATATTAACAGTTGCCATGTATTTATACCACTCTGACATCATTTTATTATCTGTGATGTTCATAACCCTAATATTATTATGACAGCTCATTGGCGCTCTGAAACAAACAACCCTATCAGACCCATAATCAGACCAATATTTTGAATACATTTCTCCAGCTTTAAGTAATCCATAATCATCATTCTCAACTTTTACTCCAAATATTTTTTGACACAAGGCAAATGGATCGCCTGAAATAACAGCATAATTGCCATGCACTTTAAGTACACCGATTTTAGCCTGTGTAATTTTTTTCTTAATCATATAGTTAATACGATTTATAACAAATGGGTCATTTGCCATACTTGGCTCTATCATAACCGACTTAGTAACATTATCAATCTCATTTAAGCTAAAATCTTCATCTGAGGTAGCCCCATTTAAAAACAATATAGTTTTGTCAATATCTCCGTGAATTACATCTTTTATTTCATTAACCGTAGGGGCTATCAATTCTTGAATTTCCCCATCTGTTAATTCATAGCTTTGCAGGAATTGATAATTCATATTACGTTCATTTTCAAGTTTCTCAGGACACACTTTTGTTACTCTAAAGCCATATCCGTTATTTTTACAATTTCCCAAATACGAATCAATATTGTCATAACTATCCCACAATTTTAACATCGAAGTTGTAAGTATTAAGTCTACATTTTTTATATTATGTTCATTTCCCCATACATCAATAACAATACAATCACCATTTTCATTGAATGTACCATATTCATAGGCAAATTTATGAAAGTCAAACGTGAACACCATGCCCTTACAAAAGCTATTTCTTATGCAGTACCCACTAGGTATATAGTCCTCAAGAACATCTTTTGCCCATATCTCCGACAATGTAGGTGTTATTAAACCATAACCGTCACTGTCATTTACTTCTATAATTTCAGGATTATCAGGCTCAGTTAATACAGGCTCTCCGTCAAACTCATCTGTTATTTTTATAACCTTTTCTTTGCAAGTTACAATCAAATCATCTACCACAAGAATATCTTTTGGATGTGTCACAGGCACAGAAGCTGAACAAGTTAATGCTTTATAAGCTTCAAACTTAGCAGGCACAAGTTCCTTGTTTAAGTTTCTTCCATTATTCATGCGTCTTGTTAATTCCTCACATAATTTTATATGCTGTGAGTTCTTTGCGGCAGCATAAATAACTGTGTTCTTTTTTATACCATTTGTTGTGCCTATAAGTCTATTATAGTACGTTCCGTTTATTCTAAATCCGTAACTCAGCTTAAAAATATCTTCCTTATTATTCATTATAATCGCAACATAGTCAAGTTTACATTGAATGTTATCTAAGTCCTGATAACATTTCTTAATTTGTACACTCGTATTTCTCGACTTTGGCTGCTTTTTCAAAAGCTTTATTTCTCTCTTAATTTTCTTTATCCTATCTGCGGTAAATTTTCTATCTAATGAATTTATCTCGTCAATCATTTGTAAAATTTGTCCGTCAGCAAGAGAAATAATTTCCCTATTATCTCTAGCTTCTTGTATAGAGATCTTTAAATTTTTATCAGGTGCTTTTAAAATTCTTGAACTGTGCAACTTAAAAATAAACTGCTGATACATTTGTTGTTTAGCCATTTGTTATTCCTCCCATATATTTATTAATTACTGCCTTTTGTAATTGCTTTGAAAAATATTCTTTAATCACAGAAACCAACTGCTGATTGTCCGAATATTTAAGTGTTTCAATTTTTACAAATTTAGTTGCTTTTGCCAATAGCACTTTCTGCAATGAGTTGAATTATTTTTATCCTACGATTATACATCTCTGTTACACACACATCAATCGAATTTTCTTTGATGAACATTGTGAAAGGAGCAGTAATATCGCTTGCAAACTTCATCATAATCAAATATGGGGAAGATAATTTGCCTTCAAGTATGTCGATTTTACAATGATGACATACTTGTGCATACCATTCTGGAATAACTTTGCAAACCTCTACCAAACTATGAATATGTCGTCTCTGCTCTTGCTTTTTTAATTCCGCATTGTGTTTTTTTATTGATAAATCAATATATTTTTCCATGGTTTGATTCACAAAAGTAAATTTTCCGTCAAACATTACATTCTCTAAAGGTATTTCGTTAAAATTCCAAAGCAGTAAATTATTATAAGGTAACAAGTTTTTGTTCAAAAGATCTTTGACTTTAGACAAAGTATTGTTCTGATAGTCAAACATTGCATATGCAATATTCTCAATATGTGTCCTGCCAGTTGAATATTTTTCCTTACCGCCAATCCAAATGTCATTAATTTTCGCAGCTTGATACAACTCATGGCGTTCTATTTGCTCACTTGCTATTGGCGTACACTGAAATTCTATAACGTACTGTTGTCCTCCAAACTCAAACATGATGTCAGGTCTTTGTTTTGTTTCTTCTATATAACCCTCCATAACAGCCTTGACAACACCGTTTTGTTTCTTAATCCAATTAAATAATGCTATTTTACCTTGAATATGTTCTTCTGTTTCGGGTTCAGAGTAAATTGTCTCACATTTAGTTTTGTCTTTGTGTCTAAAATAAGGGCTTACCAATTTGCCATGACAATATTCATACTTCCCATGACAAACAGGACATTGCAAAATTCCTTTGTCCGCCCATTTTTTCAAAGTATCTCTATCATACTTATTGTCATAACAATTTATAGGTTGATTATTAATTTCTGCCGTAAGCATTTATATCTCCTATCTTTATATCTATCATAATCTACGTTCTATCGTCAGGAACATACATTAATTGTGCTAAATTTTAAAGAGTAATACTTCACAAGTAAAATTATACTCAAAACAATATAGCTGTAAAATTAACACAATTAATGTACAATTTTAACTAATCTTTGTTTCTCGCAGCTAAAAGCTTTTGTTTATGTTCTTCTGAGATAACTCTTTTAGTCGGGTGAGCGTTTCTAATACTAATGGCTTTGGCAGGAGCAATAAATGTAGCTCCGATAAACGTACCGTCAGTGTGTCTTGTTTCATCAATCTGTTTCCAACCTTGCTTTTTGCATTTGTTGGCATACTTCTCAATACAAGTATACAAATTAGCGACCCATTCGCCATTCTCGCATGAAATGTTAATTGTAACCTCACGTTCCTCTGCGGTTACTTTACTTGTTACCGTATATGTTTTCATAGATTTAACTCCTTCCCAATTCCTTTATAATTTCGTTGCTAACTAACACAAATTTAGTAAACTGTTTTCTATCAGACAATATTACATCTTTCTTAGTCTTAACCTTCTTCCTAGTCATTTGATTATGCCAACCTCTCGTGGTGTTTATCTTCTTGTAAATTATAGACAGTGTGTGTGCGTAGTGTGCCGATCTATCTTTCATAATCTCTGCCAATGTGTGAACAATAAAATCAAAGCTGTCCTCTGAAGTAAACTGTGTAGCATTATAAATACAACCATCGTCAGATGTAAACCTATCCCCATTACCTACACAAATCATAAGCTGATTACAAGCCTGAGTAAACCAAGCCTGATATACATGATTATCCGCAATAGCATTTATAATACTAGGTTGTGTTGTAGTGCAATCACAGTTATACTTGTCTGTAAATTCACTAAGAGCCGTAGCAGTACAGAAACCAAACATTGAAGTCATCTGAGTATAAACTCTATGCAACATATCTACAAACTCAATAACCTCACCTGTAGATTGTAAAGCATTATCCTGCAACTTCCCTATAAGCGGAGTACCAATTTGTTTCTTCCATATGTTCAAAGCCTTTTCATTTGGTATTTTCTTAGCCGATAATGCAAGTAACATATTCTGAAGCTGAGTAACCGTAGCTTGTAATAGTTTTAATTCATTGTCCTTTTCCGAGCCTTCCATAATATAACTGCCTGTTCTATGTATGGTTGGAAGTACCTCGTCAAATATCCAACTCTCAAAGCGTTCTGCGGAAGGGAGTTTACTATGTGCTATAAGACGATAAACATCACCCTCTGAAATGAATTTTGTTTTCTGTACACCTCCAGCCGAAGGGGTCGGTAAAACGCAGACCCCCTTACAATGAGATGTTATTGCGTCCGCTGGTCTTGAATACCCCAACGCCTTTGCCACATCAGAACCGCAAAAGTAAATCTTGTTATCAATATCTACCGTTCTTACCTTGCCAAAATCTTTGCTCTCAAATACTGTTACCATAGTTTTGTTGTTTTCTGTCATTTTAATCTACCTTTCCGTTTTAGTTATTGTCATATAATTTATTGTGTATCATTTTCTTTTGCCAAAGCTCTAATTCCTGAACACTTTTAAATCTAGGAATATTATCCTTGTTTATATGTATGTGAAAATCTCTTAACACTCTAAGACACAATCTAACTTGCTGTTCTGTAGGCGGTTGTTTACGAATTGTCTCGTTATTGTTTATTCTTTTAGCTTCTGCGAGTACACCATTGGCATACTCACTGTCTGTAAGTTTTGTTAGTCTAGGCATTGTTCATTACCCCCATTCCTGATTTTATTTGTATGTATCGGTCAACAATTTCCTCGAAAATATCTCTAAGAGCTGTATCGCTATCAATAACATCTATCATTGCTACGTTTTTACAATCTATTTGTGATAACAAATAATTTTCTTTGTAGGAGTCAAGGTCAATATCATAGTCTGACCTCATCATGTTGTAAATATCGCTATAGATAGATTTTCTGTCATCATCATTTGTATAACCTAAGATCTTTGCAAGCGAAACAATTTTCTGAGACATTTTGTTTTTCCAAGAAGAATAATGCGCAGGTGGAACAATAAGCATTATTTTCTGCCACATACGAGAAAGTTTGTCTTGCATTGTGGTGTTCTGTGCAGAAATGATTTGCAACTGACGTGTAAGCTGTTCATTAACTTTATTAAGCTGACCTACTTCATTGACAGTATTAATAATCATAGAATATTCTTCTCTTGATAATGTTACGGTATTCAAGCTATTGGAAATAAGTCTATCCATAATCTCCCAACACCAATCCATGAACTTATCTGCTAATGGTTGCCTAGACCAACGGCAAATCTCCATAATGCCTTTGCGGTTATAAAGTATTCTTTCACGCTCAACATACCTGTCACCTTCAACATAGCCCAAAGTGAGCTGAGTTGAAAATTTATCTAACCTTTCTTTATGCTTTAAATGGATATTTTTAATTGCATTTGCAGGATTACTATAGCCCAATGCTCTACCAATCTGTTCTCTTGTGACAAGATACTCATTGTTGGCGTTACCCCAAAAGTCACAAGTTGCGATTTCATTAAATACGTCTGTTTCTACAAGTTTCAAATTGTTCATTTTGTTGTCTCCTTTATTTTATCTTACATATAATCTTCTTTGTATGTATCGTCAGTTTCAGCCAGCATAGTCCAATACTCATTGCGAAACCTCAAATATTCTTCATTATCGTCCAAGGGCTTGTCCTGTGCCTCGTATGTATAATCTTTAGGGAACAGTTCCTGTAAAGAAAATGTTTTGCGATTTCTACTCATTGTTATCACCGTCCTCTGTGTTAAGATAAGACTCATTATAATCAGTCTTAGAATTAGTTTTTGAAAATATCGTCTGATATTTCTTAGTCGCAATAATATCGTTTTTATCAGCTAAACTGTTACTGATTAAATACTCATTAATAATATCTTCTATCATATTGCGATATTGCGGAACACACTGATATGGGTCAAGAGGATAACATTTATCCAAACAATTTTCATACAAATAGTCTTGTTCTATCTGGTATGTATCAAGTCCGTATCTGTTAGCAAGCTCTTTAAGAATTTCTCTATACAATGCACCCCTAGTAATACCAAGACTATCTTCTATTAATTTATATTTAGGGTGCATACGACCAAACCATGGACTATATGTTTTCTTGGGTAATTTGTTTTTCTCTAATTCTTCTTTGAGATTTATTACCTCTGCTTTTAATTCTTCAAAAGCCTGCGTATTATATGTACCAGTTTTACGAAGTGAAGGAAGAACCTCAGAAGTTACCCAGTGTTTGAAATTCTTTGCGGTTGACAATTTACTTCCAAATACAAGAGAATATAGACCGCTTTCATTTATAATTGTCATTCCATAGTGGCTGATATTTTTAAGGTCACCATTTTGGTACGCTTTAAGTTCATCATAGTTTAAGAACCTTTTATCTTCAATATCTACATGATCTTTTATAGCGTTAGCTAAAGCCTTACTTTTAACTTTTCCATTTCCATAACCCAATATCATTGCCACGTCCTTGCCTACAAACCAAACTTCTCCGTCAATCTCAACCGTTCTAAGTTCTCCAAAGTCCTCATTTTCAAATACTATAATCTTATTATCTATCACGTTTATCAATCCTTTCTAATTTTCTTGTTCTTATGTGTCATTGGTAGAAATTCATCTACCTTATAGGTGTACTTTAGTCTGTCAACAGCTTCTCGGATATGTTGTTGTACGTTCAGATCTGAACTAAGCACATAAACGTTAGGAGCATTATAGACCTTGCCATTCTTTTTATAAGAGCCTGTAATATGCTTGACTATTAGCCCATTATCACATAATGCCTTTAAATAGTTGTCTAACTGTCTGACCGACATATGTAATTCTTCTGCCATTATCGTTTCTTTCTTGTAACAACCACAAACACTCTCTGTTATAATTTCTGTATTCTGAAAGTTCCATGACTTTATGTATAAGTAAACACGAAGAAGTATTGACTTAGACAGCCTATTTGAAATAGACATTAGTTTGTCCCATTCTGTGTCATACAATATTACGAAATTATCTGGAGGATCAAACACCGCTTTGTTGACCTTAAATCTTAAATGAGCGTTTGCATTGACGCTATTTAATGATTTATAGTCACATTGGTTATCCCAAGTTAAATCTGACCTGACAATAAAGATATTGAAAAGTGCTTTTATCCTATGAGTAATTTCTCTGTTACCTTTACTATAAATGGAACAATGACACAATTCCAAAATTTCATTTATAGATGTACCTACCGTCCTTGTTCTAGTTTCATATAGGTAACTAAGACAGCGATACAATAAAATTTCAAAGTTGTCTGCTGAGTCAGCGTATATATATTTCTTGGGCATTTTTACAAAATAATTGTCAGTTATGATTTGTCACCACCTTTTATTGCCGTCTTCCATTTATTGTTAGTCCGCCATTTTTGCAATCTGTATACCAAAAGTGTAGGTCAAAATGCAAAAAAGTGTGCAATCTGTATACCAAAAGTGTAGGTCAAAGTGTAGAGTAGAATAATATTAGATATCTTTAGTAATAAGAGAATCCTTACTGTGGCGTAAACGCCCCAGAAAAATTTATTGTTTACTACAATTAACTGACATTAAATATCACTTCCTATAACTTACAATTTTATAAACAATATTTACTTCTTGAATTTGATTTTAAAATATGATATCATTTCAAGTGTACTCGTTTAATGGTGAAAGGGTATACTAATAGAGCTGAGAGATAAATTGAAGTGAAATCATATTTTAAAAATTGCAATTTGAAATTGCAAGCAAATCAAGTAAGCAACTCTCAAACGTACTCGTTTAATAGTACATTTACAATTATAATGTACAATTAAATGGTTGTCAATATACTTATGCAAATTTATATGTAAACTTTTAGTGTATTGGTTATATTTATAATTATAATTTTGATTGTAATTATAAATTGTAAGTTTATGTGAGATTGTACAATTAATAGGAATTATGATACTGTGTTATTATGACAATGAAGCTTTGTAATGATGAGATATTGATTTGTTGTGTTGCGCACAGCTAGTCAGTTATATTCTCGCTACGCTCGTATATAACTTCCCTGCTTGATTATCGTTCCCTACGGTCACGCTAATCTTCACAGATATTTTTTCAGTTAAACATTAATGTTTGTATGGATTGTCTGGCAACTGTTTAAACATTTTGTTTCATCTGAACATTTTGTTTTGGAACGTTCGGTAAAATTACGATCGCTTATTCGTTGTTTTTGCTTGTAAATCAAGGCGTAAAAACGTTTTTTTCGTTTTTACGATAGGTTATTTTATGAGTTTTATAAATGATATTTTGATGGCTTTTTATTGTTTTGAGATGTTTCGGTGATAGTGTATTATTTTTGAAGCGTAGTTTAATGAGTTGACAGTGAATTAAAATTTGATTTTAAATGAGTGATTGTTTAAGTGTAAAACTAGATTTATAGCCATTTTAGGACAAAAAAATAAGACCTATTATGGTCTTTAATTGGAGTGTATTTTTAGGGATTATGGGTTATTTTTTTATGGTGTAGAAATAATGTTTGCAAGTTAATTTTGGTGTGTTTTGGTGTATTTGGGTATATTTTAAGGTTTGAAAAAGTTTAAAAAATGGCATAGATACGAGGTTTACTCGAACGCATTATCGAATGAAAATTTGGTTTTTTGGTGGGGTAGTGGGATAGTGTGCAGGAATTTTAAAAAGTGCTATTTTGATTTTAGATTTGGTTTTGGGGTGTGTGGATAGAGTGGAACTACTAAGGGGATAATCTCGTTTCCATATGTTTCCATAAATGTAAAGCCACCCCCTCTATAGCTATTTGATTAAGTATCTTAACATATCTATAAAACCGCCTATTTGCGTGCTTTATATGCTTTTTTGGCAAAAAAGCATATATAAATAATTGTAGCATAATTCATAGAATGTTAATATAATTTCTGCCGACTTCATGCAAGCTCAACCGACTTTGTAATACTTGATTTTTATCAATTATTGATTAAGTTAATAATTGACTTTTGTACATTTATTTATTATTAATATTTGATTTTTGTTAAATATATTTATCGGTGGTTGCTATTCGATATACCGAACGCCCTTAATCATCATCTTTAAAATTTGAACATTTTATATTAATATTTTAACCTATCAATTCCCTATCAATTCCCTATTTCACTCCATATTTACCGCCAAAGTGGTAAACACTCACTAAAATACGCCTAAATTTTAATACTCAATCCCTATTTCAAACTAGCAATTTGTACAAAATCAGCCTTTAAAGTTATGCAAATTGACTAATTGTCATTAATTAGCATTAGTAAAGGATCATTCAAAGATCCTTATAAGTCCAAAAGATTGTACACTTATTTCACGCTATTCAACGTTTACAACAGTACAAATATTTGTACACATACACACATACAAGTCAAAATCCCTTGCAAGATCTTTGCTTGCAAGCTCACGACATATAGCACGCATGAACCACTAACCACAATATATAGTATACACGCACACATAATACGGTACAATACCACTATATATTGTATGCTCTAAAATTCATTCTAACGGCTATCAAGTATAGTTATACCACCCATATATATAACAGCATATAACGCTTGCTAGTAGCCTTATAGCTCAAAATATAAACATACTGTATATTGTGTGTTACAAGTAATAAATACTGTATTAACCACTATATATTGTGGTTTAGTTAGTCATTAAAATTTATATCGTGATCTATGCAGTATTTACAACATTTTACAATAAATTTAGCTTTGCTTATATTTGATTTTTGGCAATAGTCATCAATTATCAAATAATCATCAGGCTTAATATCCACTTTTAATTGTTTAAATGTTTTACGTTTTCTATATTCTCTCATATATTCGTTATGTTTTATATTGTTTTCGTTCATAATATATTAATACCTCATTGTTTATTTTGTGCATTATGCCTTATTTTATTGTCTTGCATTTGTACATTTTAACAAGACGTTTCATAAAAAGTTCATATATTACGTACATAATATATATTGTATTACGTACGTATATATGTTATACTATAGATGCAGTAAAGGAAAGAACAAAGAACAAAACAAAGATCCTTTATCGGCTACAAATAAGTTTACCGCTAAAACTAAAAAGCGGAAAATCCAAAATGAAAAGAGTTGACAACCGCACAACAAAAAAATCTGGTTGACCTTTGCAAGGTCATGCGACAGTTAGTCTTTGCGTATCTTGAAAATCAAATATTTCACCGTGCGAACCGGCTAAAACCGAATTGAACAACGTCAAATGTAGGCGGTGAAAATCTTAAAAACGATAGGCTCAAAATGTTTTTAATCCAGTTTTCCGAATTTCTGGGATATAAAAAAAGGGATCTTGCTAATAGTTTACCTAAACTTTTAGCGGTTATTTTAACCGCTATACGATTGAATCCAGTGCAATGATCTGAATTTAATCAACCATATTTTTAGGATAACACAAAAGAAATAAAAAGTCAAGTGTAGAACAGTAAAACAAAAGAAATGAGACAACACAAAACAAAACAGACAAAACAAACGTAAATCGAAAAAAACGGAGGTATTTTTTATGTACACAACATCAAAAAAAATCACTAACAACGACGCTAAAAACATAATCAGCAGTCAAGATGTTATCCTTGTAGATGATAGCAGTATTAATGCTTATACCGACAGCACTAATTATTATAACGCTGGTGTTTACGGCTGGAACTATTCAATAGGCTATAATACACGCCTTGACAAATACGTTATTTGCGGCTATAGAATCCCCCAAAGCGTTTTAAACGCTGCCAAAAGTGTTATAAAAATGAACCAAAAAGAAGCGTATTTGCACGTTTAAAGGGGGTGATTTCATGACTATATCAACACGTAAAAAACTTGAAGCGGCTCTGAATCACCTAAAAAAATGTGATGGTAATTGCATAAATTGCAAATACTGTGATACACGTTGTAACAGCAATAGCAATAATATATTTTTTGCCCCTTTTTGTTCTTATGGTATTCTAGGCGACTATTTTAATCCCGTATCGGATAGCTTTAAAGAAATGAGATCCAAAACGATTGAATCGATCGAGTATGAGTTAAATTAATTTCAAGGGGCGTTTATACGCCCTTATATATCCCCTAAAGGTGCATGAGTCTAAAGGGATACCATACATAATATAACATTAAATCAAAAGGAGTGCTAAACCATGAACGTTATTATTGAAACACCTAATAATTACAAGGATCTTTTTACAGTAGCCGAATACGAGTGCATTCAGCATGAGGAGCGCAACCATTTTATTTCAGATTTTACAAACGAAATTGAAAACGATATTTTGAAAATATCGGCTAAATGGTGTAAACATGAGGGCGCAAAATATTTTGGATCATGTGATGATCTGGATATTATTATAAATGTATATGTTTATGATGGCATAGTGTTCAAGTTTATGCAATATTATCTTAGCGATTTTATACGCCGTGATAACAACGGCTATTTTTCTAAATATTTGCACGAACTATCATAAATGCCCTGACGAGTATCTGAAAATTGATACGAAATGCCCGCAAAAGGGCATCGGCATAAAGCTAAAAAAATATCAAAAGGAGTGTATAAAAATGAGTACAATTAAGCCCTATATCACCGATGAGGATATCATCAATATCAATGATCTTGTATCTGAACTTGCGGTGATCTTGCGGAAATTTGAGATCGACTTGAACCCATACCAAACGGACGTATATTTTTACTATGATGCAGATGCAAAAATAGGACGCCTTGAAACGTTTATAAATGTGGGCGGTCATTCATGGATCAATGACGATCACGTTACAATCTACAGTGACGAACCGCATTATATGAGCATTTATGATTACTTTGATTCAGTTCTGGAATTTGCGGATGCTCTTGAAATTTCTAAAGATGATCTTATAGAAGCCACAAGAAAATTTAAAAATCTTGATGCCGATGATTCTATTGAGCGTATAGAAGTGATCGACTATATCAAGAGTGATGATAAACTTGTAAACAAGCTAACCGCTTTTTATATTAGCTATTATGTAGATGATTACAACGTGGAATTTCTAAGCAAGGCTCAAGAAATATTAAGCAGAATTGAGATATAACAATCTTAAAGGGGCTCAAGCCCCTACATATCCACGAAACCGCATGAGGTGGAGCGGATACCATAACCATTATTTACACTTTATAACAACTTTAAAACTTTAAGGAGGTCAATTATTATGAGTAGCAAAATTAAGATCTTTGCGCAAATCAAGTACACCATGGATGAGAAACATCCAAATATTAAGAGTGTGCCTAAATGGTATCCAGGCAAGATATTTACATTCAGCGATACATATACCATTAACCCCGATCATTTCTATGGCATGGATCACATTAAATCATACATTAGAGATGATCTGAGGGCGATTGCTGGAGGTGGATATAATTCAGATCACATTCATAATGTGGAATTTACATTTAAAATGATTTAGTAATAACCGCCCATAAAGGGCGGTATATGTGGGTATTTTCCGCATGAGGAAAATAAACACACCATACAACATAGTAAAAAACGATACATATTTGAGGAGGAATTAACCATGGAGAACATGACAAACACAAAAGCCCTTGCAATTAATGATATAGAGTCATTAACATTTAATGAGGTTGCTGAAATAGCTCTTGACTATATCAACATAAAAGATCATGACATACTTTTTGTTGATTTTGGCGGTTATTTTGGTTACTCCGCACTTGTTTTCAAGAACGAAAAGCAAATTTACTATGCTAATGAATACGAGCTACACCATAAATATTTAGTTAAGGAGCAAGGAAAATCAGCTTTAAAGGATCACTATTGCAAGGAATTGAGCAAAAAGCTCTTTACTGAAGCCGAGTTAATGAGTGCTGTAAAGTCATATGATGATTATACCACAAAATCATACTATTTGCATAACTACTGGATAATACAGTTTGATTATTTATCTTGCTTTGGAATTGGTGAACAGTGGAAAAAGGAATTTGAGGAAAAGAACAAAATATATAAATACTTTTGCCCGGCTTGCTTCTGCTATGTAAAGAACAATGAAATTGTAAAGCGTGCAAATAAAATCTTTGAGCATTTACAAACCGAATTTAACAAGATCAAGTCAAATGATGAAGTATTTAGAGAAATGATAAGCTATGAATTAGCCAATCATGAGGCTTGTATTACTTGTGATTATGAGCCTGCGTTAGCGGCTTTAAATATGAGTATCAAGGATTTAACGGAAAATCAAATAAAGATCATGCAAGAGGAATTACACAAGCAGATAGAATATTATAACGCTTAAAACCTATATAATCTTATGATCTGAGGGCGGCTTATATAACCGCCCTATATACTCAAAATGACCACATGAAGTTATTGAGAGTACCATATAACACGCTTGAAAGCGGATAAAACATTTATTTTAAACGGAGGTAAAAAATCATGAACACGAAAATTATAGTAAACACAAAGAACCTTGTAGCAGCCCTTGAGCAGGTGGAAAAGATCATTAACACAAAATCATCTGACTATCTTTTGCGGAGTGCGTTTATCCAGGCTGAGGACGGAAAAATGAAAATTTCCGCAAATAATCTTGAGGTTATCGGCTGCAAAACTATAAACTGTATAACCGATGACAAGATCATGTTTGCTCTTGAGGACGTGAAAAGAGTTATAAAGGCTCTTAAATATTTCAAAGGCTGCGATACAATTATCACGTTTGATAGTGATAAAGCGTGCAACTTTGAGGACGGCAAAAAGTCATTTAAAGCTGGAATAACTGATGTAAATGATAATGATGCACATTCTCTTTTTGCACATCTTGGAAAAGTTTGGATTGACGATATTAATTCAAATAATTCAAATATCCTTGAACAACATACATACACGATTGAGAAGCTTATAGAGCGTTATAATTCAATCAGCTATGCTATATACACACAAGACGATCTCAAGCCTATATTAAGAGGTATTAATTTTAAGGCAAATAAAATGGTAGCTCTTGACGGCTATAGGCTTGCAATCAGCACTGATACGGAAGATAACGGCTTGAGCTTTGAAAATGAGTTTATAATAAATAATAATACGTTTTCAATTTTAAAGCAGTTCAAAAAGGGTGAATGTGATATTATATCGTTTGAGGATATAACAGCATTTAATCTTTTATCGGAAAATTTTATACTCTTGAGCAGGAATCTTGAAGGGCAGTATTTCAAATGGGAGGCAGCTATTCCATGTACCTTTAGCTCTGAATTTGAATTTGAGAAAAAGAATATGCTTGAAAACTTGAAATACCTTAAAGAAATTAAAACTAATAAGACTATAGATATGTTTGCAATCAAGAATAATGGACTTGTCTCACCTTATGGAAGCGTTGATATTGAGGGCTTGAATATTTCGGAAACTAGCGGTTATGCTCTCACACGTTTTATGGATGCTGTTAAAAATCTTGAGGGCGACAGAATTAAAATGCTCCATAGCGGAGCATTGAAACCTATAGTCTTGAAAAATGTTGAGGAAAATAAATACAATAGTCAGCTTATGTTACTTTGTCCGATAAATCTAAATGACGGAAAATCAACATGGTATAAATAAACAAGGAGGTAAACCATGAGTAATAAGCCATATTTAACAAGAGAAAAAATAGATACCTTGCTTAAACAAGGTATTAAAAAACGTGATTTTGAAGATCAAATAGGTTTTTTTCTGCACCGATCAAGGGTATGTGTATAAGTCAGACAAAAGCTTTGATGAACTTGCAAATGACGAGATCTGCTATATACCTGAATACTATGACGAAACCGATGAAAACGGCTTGCTTGAAGATGTAGCAACGTATACAAAGCTTGACTTCATGGAATTATGCGACAATATTAAATGGAGAGCCGTTTTCGTTTATGAGGGCGTTGATTGGCAATACCCCGAAACGTATTATGATGAAATTGATTGGGAGGAATTAGAAGAGTTTGAGACGCAAAACAAATCTAAATAAAATATCTGTTTTAAGGAGGAATTAACCATGACAAGAGAAGAAATGATTAAGATTATTATAAAAATGTATAATGAGACAGTGGAAGCACTTGAGTATGCAGACAAGGAATATAACAATGATAAAAAGAACACTAAAAAGCGTGATGTTTATCGTTATATAGTTGCTCAAGAAGCGGTCTTGAATGACCTATGTTATGAGCTGGAAATTGATGACCTTATTGACGATGGTCTTGACGATGAGGAGGAATGATGATGAAAGATTATATGGTAAAGTTTATGTTCAAAGGTTTACCCTTCCACGAAAGGATAAGAGTTTATAACATGAACAATCGCAGTGAGGCTATACAGGCTGTTAAGAATCACTACGGAAGCAGAGTCGTAAAGATAATCAGTGCAAAGGCAATCAAGAATGAGGAGGTTATTTAACTATGACAGTAAAAGAGTTTTGTGAAAAGGCATCATCTAATATAGATAATATGAATGTTGAGTTGTATGAAGTTAATGAAGATACAACTTTGTGTACAACAATTGGCGAAATGTCAAGAAATGATGGACTTCGTGAAGAATGGAAAAATGCTGAGATTGAAGGGTGGTTTATTGATGATGAGGAACATTTTATTTTAAGTGTAATTAAATGATAGAGGAGGTATAATATTATGGCAAATACAATTAGCACAAAAGAATTTAAAAATCGTGTTGTAACAAAATTAAAGAACGTTAATAAGAATATAAAAGCTGAGGATTTGTATTTTAATCAAACGCTAAAATATCGTTGTATAGCTTATAAACCGAATTATCCTGAACAAAGTCTTGGCGATTTTTGTGTCGAGCAAGATATTTTAACAGGAGAGATACGTATCTATACTGATAATATACCATATATACCTATTATAAGACGATTTAAGGATATTGACGATTTTATTGAAAATTTGTAGTGAACATGTATCAGAATAAAACCATACTTTTAAGGAGGAATTTAAAATGACAGAAAAGCAGAATAACATGGTAGTACAGCACCCTGATAAGCGTCTTATGGAGCGTATTAGATCGTTGGAACGGAACGAGCGTATTAGATTACATATCGCACAAATGAAGTGTAACGGCTATACTGATAATGAGTGCAAAACGTGGTTAATAAAAATAGCCATACTGTCCGATTTTATGGACGTTTTCGACAAAATTCTAGTTGACTAATGAGGAATTTTGTGGTATAATTAATTAAACAAAGGAGAAATTTGTATGAAATATGGAATTTTCGAGTCAAGAGTAGAGTTAAGGAAGCTCCCTGAGAGATTGTTTGATATAGTTTCTTTGTGTGAAACATAGGAAACCCTATTAAGATCTATGATAGCGAGGTGGAAGCTTTAGCAGAATTGAAGAAATATCATTCAGATATTATAAACATAACTAATTTTACAGTGTTTTCAACAAGGCGTTTTTTTAGATGTGAAGTCTATTTCGTTGCTGAATGTGAAAAGATAAACGAGGACGAGGGCGAGACTATCGAAAACCTAATTAACGGAGACGGCATTGAAACCGCACCGCTGGAGCGTGAGATTAGCTTATCTCTTGCTGAGTTCAAAGTTGACGGAAAAACTATCAAAGGCAGTAAGCTTGAGGGCAGTTATGAACCAATCTATATAGCTACAACACCCGATGACTTACAGTGTTATTTTAAAGAAGCATATCCCGATGAGGATATTGTATACAATATCAGAAATAATGAAGAAACTTATGACGAGTATGAGTTGGACGAGGAGGAATAATCAATGTTACTTGCTACAATAATTTTGCTTATTATCTATTTGTGGGTAAACCACAGCGAAAATAAGCGGAGAGAAATTAACAGAAAATACAATCCAATTGGAGCTTTTGACAAAGCTCAAAAGATTTATGATGACGCCTTTTATAAGGCTATTGATGAGGGTAGAAGTCTTACGCTTGAGGAACGAAAAGAACTGGATAAGCAATGGCATAAAACCTATAGCCAAGAGTTGGCTTATCGAGAGAAAATGTGGGCTAAGATACCTGACAATAAGAAGTAATATAATATAATAGGAGATAAAACATGAAAGTTGCAGTTGAAAACGAGACAATCAAGGTAAACAGTCCGTATAACAAGAGCTTTGTCGCAGGGGCAAAGCAGATACAGGGCAAGTGGAACGCCCCTTGCTGGGTCTTCCCAGAGGAGAACAAGGAAGCTGTCAAGGCGTTACTCATCGAATGCTATGGTGAATGCGGAGAACTTGGTGCGGTTAGCACTGTCACAGTAGATCTTGACCTCGACACTTATACTGAGGGTTACGAGGACGGAGAAATCAGAGTTGGCTCAATCGTTGTTCTGAAAAGACTTTATCGTGACAGAGAGGTTATTTTCTCCGACAATGCAATGCTTATAAACGGTGGCTTTGCCACTTCGGGTGGCTCTGCCAAAAGTCCTAGAATAGCGGCTGATAAGAACACAATCGTTCGTGTAAAAGGTGTTCCTGAAACGATTTATAGCAAAATCAAAGACCACGAGGGCGTTAAACTCGTATCTGATATAGACGTGGAAAGCTTAAAAGTGGAGCGTGAAAAGCTTCTTAAAAGACTTGCAGAAATAGACAGTTTACTTGCAATATGAAAGCGATTGTGTGTATAAAACTAATATAATAAATATAAATACTCCTATTAATCACATTGATTGATAGGAGTATTTCTTTATGTAGGAATAAATATAGGAGGAATAAATATGAAAAATGAAAATACGAATACATTACTTTTTGTGAAAATGCTAGACAACGATCGTAAAGAAGAGCTACGGAAGATAGAGGAAGAACAAGATTATAATATGCGGAAGGCATATTTAAAAGCAAAACGCCGTCAAAGGCTCAGAGAAGAACGCCAGAGAAAAGTTAGAATGATAGTGAAGAACGTTGTCTATGGTGGTTTTGGCTTGCTCTTTACAAGCGTTATGTTGATAGCAGGAATAATATTTACATTGTGTATATGATGGGAGTGAATGAAAATGAATATTAGTACGGCTCAAACTTGCAAAATTTTCGATTTATCGGATAGACTTCTGACAGGAATACAGATAACAAAACAGCCAAAGCGAAAAAAAGGTCATAGAAATGCTATTACAAAACATACGGCAAGCAGGCAGAAGTCTGCAAGCTGGTTCAGACCTGATGATCTAAATGTGATTTTGGAAGATTTGTTTCAGAGTAAAAAATATTTTAAGGCAAATATTATAATTTTTGCTTGCAACTCAGGCTATCGTTACGGAGATATAATGACCTTGAGGGTCAAGGATTTAACCGATAACAACGGCAAAATTGTAGATTACTTGACATTACAAGAGGACAAGACGGACAAATGGAGAACGGCATGGCTTTGTGATACTGTGAAGAAAATGCTGAGTTTTATAATCAAGTATTATGGACTTGACCCAGAAGATTATATTTTTCAGAGTGGAGAACGTAAGAGGAAGTATATTGAGGACATTTTCTTGAATGAGGACGGAGAAGAAGAAATTATATATACTAATGAGAAGTATGATTGGAACGGCAGACTACTCAGAATAGCTCCTATGGAACTTAATTCCGTTACAACATTTCTAAAGAATATAACCGCCAAACACGGCATAGAAGGTAAATATAGCACTCACAGCTTTAGGCAGACACATTCCGTTTATATTAGTTGTATTCAAAAAGGCAGTGAAGATGTTATTAGAGATTTGCGTATTGCCTGTCAGAGCTTAGGACATTCTGATTTGAGGATAACTGAGCAACATTATAGTGGCTGCGATAGCAGACTCGTAAAAGAGCAAATGTTAAAAATGGAAGTGGGCAAGGAAGTTGTGGATAAGTATGTAAAATAAAAAGGGACTTTTAAAAGTCCCTTTAGCGTTTCTTGTGGCGTTCTTTACTCCTCTGTACTGCTAGAGCATTTTTAGATTGATTAACCTTGTATTGAGGTCTGTTGCGTGGGAGATAGGCTTTCACAACATTAACGTTCATATTCATTAAGTTGGCAATCTCATTAGCCGACTTCCCTTCTTTGTGGTATTGAGTGATTTTGGCGTGGGTATTATTAACTATAATACCTAAACTAGAAAGACTTTTTATAACTCTTTGCCACGAGATACCGAGTTTAATAGCAACTCCTCTTACGGATTTAATTGAGTTCCAGTATGATAATATTTCTTGGTCTGTTATTGATTTAATTTCGGACATAAGAATACCTCTTTTGTTTAATTGTTAATTTCGTCTAATAGTTTTCTTTTAACATCGGTAATATGCTGACGGAAGAAATTTGGATTAGCATTTTCATAACTTAAAATTCTTTGGAGTTTATATTTCAGAGCAGACAGAAGATTGTTGTTTTCAATGACATATTGTTGTTTATCATAACCCTCATAAATTCTGTCTATGTAGACATCTGTTACAGGAAAAGCATCACTAATAAAGAAAATAGATTTGGTGGTTGTCTTGCCAATGTGATAAAAGCAAGAAGCAATATTTCTTGGATCTTTGTTCATATAGGAATAAATACGATTAATAGCTTTAGTGTCACGATGATTTACTTTGCCTACAGGTATTGCCCAATACAATTTGGAATTTTCGGTGGACTTAATCAAGCAAACAATGGGTCTTTCCTTGCAATCATTCCAAGTTCCTCCTACATCTCGAATAAGTTGATAATAGTCGGGTGTAATAAAGTACATACCATGTTCCGTCATATTTTGACACTCCTAATACAAAAAAATATGCTGTCACTTCAGATTAACCAAAATGACAGCATCACTACAATGTTTCTGTGTCGCACATTGCGAAGCGTAAATTGAATACTACAATGTTACTTTGCCGTACATTGTGAAACGTAATTGTATCTACAATGTTTCTGTGTCGCACATTGCGAAGCGTAAATTAGAGATGATAGAGATAATCTTTCATCATTTATAGTATAGCATACTATTGTCAATTTGTCAATGCTTTTCAAAAAGTTTTGAATGGAATTTTATGCAAATTCAAAAAACACAAATCAACAAGTCAGAGTGTCCGCTGTTTGAGTTTCTATCTGTAGTTCTAACAGCAGTTCTTTTTTGATAGATAATACATCGGCACAAGTTGGAATACAATGTTGACCTCGATTGATCTGATTAAGAATACGTTCAGCTTTTTGTTTAATAATTCGTATTTCATTTTGATTTTTAAGAATGAGGTGATTGGAGTTAATGGTATATTTACGCTTGATATATTTTTGAGTAATGGGAAACATATCTTGTATTAAAAATACACTTTGCTTTCCATTGCTCAGAGTGCAAATATGTAATATATCACATGGCTTATGATTTTTTAAGCGTTGATTGATTATCTTTTGATACTTGTTAATGCGTGAGCTTAAAGGAATTATCCAATATAGTCCTTCATTAGTATCTTTAAAGCAATAGTAATGAGGACGATTTTCGGATTTATTTCCTTTTAGAAAAGGGTCATTGAATTTCTCAAAGAATAAATCATCAATTATATAAAAGCCATGTTCAACCATTATTTTTCACCTTCCAAAATTAAAAGCCCTGCCATAACGGCAAGGCTTAAAACTTTCAACCCAACCATTTATATCCCGCATATTGGTAAGCGGAAAACTTTCAACCCAACCATTTATATCCCGCATATTGGTAAGCGGAAATGGTAAATAACTACCTTTCACCATTTATAGTATAGCATACTATACTCATTTTGTCAATACTATTTTGTGGAACTTTGTAAAATTTATTCGTTAGTTTGTGACAAGTCACCCTGCTCGCCAACATCTTTTTTTTCTTTAGGTTTCTTTTCTTTGGTTTTAAATGAAAATGCAAAACCAATTATGCCAATGGAGAAAATTAATGAGCCAGTGGATATGAAAATTACTCTCTCAATTTTCGCAGCGGCTATTTTACCGCTGACAAGTGAAGCTCCTATGATATAGTTGTAAGCGTCACCGCCAACATATTCGTCAATGGCACTATACTTGTCACCTTCCAAAATTGAAAATGTGGTTAAATTTTTGCTTGGAATTTTTGTTGTATAACCTATCACAAATAGTGTTATTCCTATTGCAATCACAAGAATGGAACAAATTTTCTTCATGGTGTTACCTCCTGTTTTATGATTATCTACTACGATAATCGTTTATAAGACTATTGTTGTTTTCAATAGAACTTTGATTATTAGATATACAAGTGTTATAATAATCAATATTACTTTGACTTTCTGATATAAGTTCATTGTATACGTCAACAACTCTTTGGCAATCGTCTAAGTGAGATTGAGCCTTTGAAACTGCTTCGGAGTCAACTTCTGTAGTCCAACCGCCATCACCATAAACTTTAACCATTTTCTTATTGGCGTTTTCAAGCTGTATTTTAGCCTCTTCAACATCATCTTCGGCATCCGATTTGTAGATTTCATAGATGGAAATATCAGATTGCTCATTGTTTATTTCGTTCTGATAGGTGGAGATTTCACTCTGTAGGCGATTATTTTCTTGCTCTAAAGCACTTATTTCAGAACTATAATCATGCGTGGTAGTTGTAGTTGTAGTTGTCGTTGTGGTTGTAGTCGTTGTGGTAGTAGTTGATGATTTGGAAGTGGTTGTGGTAGTTGATGGTTTAGTTGTTGTCAAAGTATGAGAAGTTGTTGTGGGAGTGGTGGTTGTTGTACTTGTTGTAGTGGTAGTGAAATTACTGTCAGATATGGAACTTGTTGTTTTACTATTACATGAGGACAATGCTAATATTGTCATGAGTGAAATAAGAATTAATTTTATTTTGCTCATTTTTTATTTCCTCCAATTTCTAAGATTAATTAGAATTACTTTTAATAAAAAAATTTTAGCATATTTTAGGCTGAAAATCAAGATTTAGGGTTTAAGTGTAATATCTCAGAAACTAAAATTGTGTATTTCAACAAAAAATACGCTAGAATTTTGTGAAAGATTTTTATTTTTAAGTGTTGACTTCACCTTGACACTTTGATATAATGAAATCAAGATAGTAGAAAGAAGGTGTTTTGTTATTAAACAAGTTCCAATTCGTATTGATGACGAGCTTCATAAAAAATTAAAAATCATCACCATAAAGAATGATACTACAATCCAAAAATTGGTTGAGGATTTTTTAAAAAAGTATGTAGCCGAACATGAACATCAAGAATAAAAAATATAGTATATTGCCACATCTTGCAGGAGGGACAATATACTATATCTAGGAACAACCACACAAAAGCGAATTGACAAATGGTGATTGTATAACTATATTCTATCACATACTTCTGCCTTTGTCAAGTATTATCTTTAAAGAGGTGGGAGTATTTTTGTAGTGCTACAATAGATATTGGACAAAATTAAGAAAAAAGAAAAGAGAGATAGGCAAAAATCTGATAAAATAAAGTTACCACACAAATACAAATCAGAAAGGAAGCCTATCTCTCATGAATAGTATAACACAAGATATGAAGTTTCGTCAATCCTTAATGAATTACGCAAAGAAATATGGAGTGAGCCGAGCGAGCAGAAAATACAATAAATCACGTTCATATATATATTTCTGGCTGAAACGCTGGGACGGAAGTGTGGAGTCCCTTGCAGTTAAATCACGCCGACCGCATCATCATCCCAATGAGCATACCAAGGAAGAAATAGATCTTATCAAAAGGTATCACAAACGGAACCCGACACTTGAGCTTCCCGAACTATGGCATCGTCTCAGGAAACAAGGAAAAATATCCCTATCCCCCAGGCCGAACACCTTCTGCACAACTTATCGCAACCCCATTTTCATCAAAGCATATGAAAAATAAAACCTCGTCCGACGAGCCTAAAAACCCCGCTTTCTTTTCCTTTATGGTGTATCCGCACTTGCAGTTTGAGTATATTCCGTTATCAGCCTCGCCAATAACGCAGTCAAAATCCCCGTTCTCGTCAACTATCTCCGCCGAAGTCTTTCCGATAAAGTCCTCAGCGTCATATTTTGACGTGCAACTGGCAAGTGTAAGCGTGAAAATGACCGCCGCAAAAAGTATCAAAACGTGCCTTTTCATAAACTCTACCACCCTATGACATTCTGATTTTTTTTCGATTATATCATACCATAGCCAAAACTGTCAAGATAAAACAAAAAAAGCCCGCAGAAGTCTGCGAGCTTTTTGTGTTGCTACTATAAAATAGATGACAATAAAAATGCCAATTTGACGTCATCTATCAAGCGGTCTTGTCCTACCGAGTCAGCTGTCGTTTTATATATTCCTTCCCCTCACAATCAACAAAATCCTTGGCAAACTGTTCCGCCTCCGCAAAGCTGTTCTCCAGTATCTCAAACCCCACAGCCGCAGAAAAGCTGTCGATCTCAACACGTTCGGTCTCGTCTGCGAAAACCTGTATTAAAAATCCTTCGCAAAGAACATCTCTGCCGTTCTTGTCGACCCTGCTAATGTTTATGTCGGGTGAGATCTTTATGTAAAATCCTTTGTATCTCATTTGACCACGCTCCTTAAAACTTCATCTGAAAATCATTATCTTCTTCAAAATCCTCGTCCGGTCCATCATCAAAATGCTGACTGCAAACCGACCTTTCAAGTGCCGCCCTCAGATAGCTTGTGTCCATACCGTTCGCCTCATATCCCTGCTTTATAACATTGTAATAATAACTGGTTGGCGGAGAGATCTGTCCTTTGTTCATCAAATACGCCATGCACTCTTTCTTTTCGCCGTTGACTTCTATATCAAACAACTCCTTGCGGTAAAGATTCGGGAATCCCTCATACCTATCAAGACTGTGTTCGTCACGTCCGTCTATCTCCCATATCAGAACGGGTACTTCCGACTTCTCATTCGGTACGATCGTTGCCACACCACGAAATTCAAGTTCATAGCCCTGCATCATTTCTGTGCTTACAACCTTTGAATTCGGACAGCGATGCGCCATCTGTTCAAGGTTGATGTTGCTGCCATAGGCAATGTATAATCTTTTGTATTCCATGTTTTCCTCCTTACATACTCATTTCAAATTCTTCTTCAAATTCGTCACATTCACTTTCTGACGGCTCAATGTGTTCTTCGGGTACATTTTCGACTTGCGTGCTGTTGTCGCTTACAAGCTCGACACGTTGCTCACGGGCGGCTTGTTTCTCAAGCTCTCGCTTTTCTTTAAGCCTTGCCCTTGCAGCAATCCCGTCCTCCGGGTGTCGCCAAGCTATGTCACCCTCAAGATGTTTCAGCAGATGTGTTCTGCAATTCTTGAATTCATCTCCTATCAGCCCAAGATTTAAAAGCCACACTCTGAAACTGTATCTCATATTATCGCTTTGTGAAACATGCGGAGAACAATATTTCTTGGTCATAGCCGCATTGCTTATGGCTAATGCAAGCACTATCTGACTTCTTACTTCTCCTGCATGAAGAGAACCATTGTACGCTCTTATCTCATAATGTCCCTGCTGAAAAAAGCTGTGCAGATTGCAGATCACATATCGGCTGTTTGAATAATGCTGAAACTGCTCGCTCATTCTTCCACGATACCAAAGCTTTTTTATCACCTCCATATCTTTGGGTTTCTTGCGGTTTATGTCCGCTATGAACTGCTTGTCCATCTTGTGACAGTAGCTTTCACGGGCTGATGATACCTGCAAAGCGTCCCACAGAAAGTTCTCCTTGCTTGCGAAGATGTTCACAAGATTTCGAATCTGCTGCGGTGTATAATCGTCCGCTGAAATATGGATATGCGTTCCAGCACAGTACCGAGGACCCGTTACTCCGCCTGCACGGCGTAACGCTCTGACAACTTCCTGCAAAAGCGGTATGTCTCCATATTCCAGCACAGGAGAGTTCATTTCCACGCTGTAAGACTTAGACGCTCTGTCTCCGTTTGCATTATAGCAGTTGATACTACCGTCATAAACTATCGCCCACTTTCTGTTCTTTGAATCAGTTACAACGTATTTGTCATAGCTTCCGCCCTCGTGTTCAACACTTCCGTCAAGCACTTTAGCCATAGCTCTTGCCGCCTGACTTCGTGTAAGTCCCGTCATTTCGATCTCAATGCCGTATTTTCTCGTTTTTATGCCGTCAAAGTTTGATGACAATGTTACACCTCCCAACAAAAACAGCCTGCGAATATATCGCAAGCTGTAAATTTTAATCGTTATTCAATCTCCGTTCTGACCTCATACCCACCTTTAAAGATCAACAGTATCTCCGTCTTGCTCAGAACCTTCACACATTCTATCAGCTTTCTGATAAGCACATTATCGAACGTTTCCAGCTCGAATTTCTCATGCTCTATCATATCTATTATCTTATCAAGCTTGGCTTGAGTTTCGGCGGAAGTTTGATTTTTTGATTTCAGCATTGCAAGTCTTTCACTCA